>Ga0079221_10000083_pt1 | contig 19870 bp, 21 predicted proteins | sample GAAS200_FD_75069 | JGI IMG/M metagenome (GOLD analysis project Ga0079221, IMG submission 75069) | Agricultural soil microbial communities from Georgia to study Nitrogen management - GA AS200 | ecosystem: Environmental > Terrestrial > Soil > Agricultural land | place: USA: Georgia | collected... | reverse complement strand
TCTTCGGTGATGCTGCTATCAGCTTCCTTCCTGTCGCTGTTATCGCTGTGCAGCATTTTAGCAAGCTCCATTGCTTTGGCATCATCATCTTCTATAAACATTTCTACCGCCTTTGTAGCATCATCCATTCTGCCGGCGGCGTTCACCCGTGGCGCAATAATGAATACAACATTATTGATAGAATATTTTTTTTGTGTGCCGCCAAGTTCAATAAGGGCTTTCAGGCCGGCGCAGGGATTGCTGTTTAGTTTTTTTAAACCATAATAACACAATATCCTGTTCTCACCGGTAATGGGCACAATGTCTGCACCGATGGCGGTAACCACTAAATCGAGATAACAAAAATATTCATCTTCGTGTATGCCTAACTGTTGTGAAAGCGCGGTGATTAATTTGAAACAAACCCCGCAACCGCATAACTCTTTGTATGGATAATTGCAATCTTTTTGCTTGGGATTTAATATCGCAATTGCAGGCGGTAATTCTTTATCGGGTAAGTGATGATCGCAAACGATAAAATCTAACCCCAGTGTTGCTGCATAAGTTATAAGTTCAACGGATTTGATTCCGCAATCAAGAGAAATGATGAGTGAGAAATTATTTTGCTTTGCAAAATCAATTCCCTGTTTACTGATCCCGTATCCTTCGCGATAGCGGTGAGGAACATAGAATGCAATATTATTTTCATCATAAATCTTTTTCAGAAACCGGTACATGCAAGCCACGGCGGTGGTTCCATCCACATCGTAATCTCCAAAAACCAAAATTTTTTCATTACTGTTTATCGCTTGTATCACCCTGGTTACTGCTTTATCCATGTCCTTCATCAGGAAGGGATCGTGTAATTGTGAAATCTTCGGCCTGAAATAATCTTTGGCCTTATCATAATTATCAATGCCCCGCTGTACCAATATTTTGCAAAGCGCAGTATTAATGTTTAATGATTGCTGCAATGCAGTAGTCTTTTGTTCGTTGGCAGATAATATGGTCCATCTTTTTTCCATAAATCAATTAAAGCCTTTCATGTCATCTCCATTAATACTTTCTGTCAGTGGTGTACACTACCAGTTCTTCAAGCCCCTTCCTGATATTGCTTTCCGGAAATTCGTGAAGCACTTTTATAGCTTCATCGCGGTATTCATTCATTTTTTTATTAGCATATTTTATACCTCCGGTTTCAGTTACCTGCTGCAATACATGGCGGATCTTTTCATGATCTCTGTTTTGATTTTTTAATATGTAAATTATTTTTTTTCTTTCGGAAGAAGCTATATTGTTCAGCGTATATATCAGTGGCAGGGTAAGTTTTTTTTCTTTAAGATCATTGCCGGTTGGCTTGCCCACATCTTCATTGCCATAGTCAAAAAGATCATCTTTTATCTGGAAAGCGATACCCGTTTTTTCGCCAAATATTTTCATGCGTTCGGTAATGTATTCGTTATTGCTGGTGCTCCATGCTCCAACGGCGCATGCCGACGAAAGCAGCGAAGCAGTTTTGCTTCGTATAATTTCAAAATAAATTTCTTCTTTTAAATTTAAACTTCTCGATTTTTCTAATTGTAATAACTCACCTTCGCTCATTTGCTTTACCGCATCCGATAAAATATGAAGATGCTGGAAATCGTTAGAAGAGGTAGATAATAATAATCCTTTTGCCAGTAAATAATCTCCAACCAGCACAGCGATTTTATTTTTCCATAAAGCGTTTATTGAAAAAAAACCACGTCTTTCCAGCGATTCATCCACTACATCGTCATGAACCAATGTGGCTGTATGCAACAGTTCTACAAGTGCAGCAGCTCTATAAGTAGATTCATTCACGGGTCCATGCAGTTTGGCGCTGAGGAAAACAAACATGGGGCGCAGTTGTTTTCCTTTTCTCTTAATAATATATTTCATGATCCTGTCCAGCAATGGCGTATTGCTTTTTACTGAGTCTGCAAATTTTTTTTCAAAAATCTGCAACTCATCTGCGATAAGATCTTTTGAATATAGCATCATATAAAAAGAGCAATATAGTACAAAAGACTAACTGAATTAATAATTCCTTTTGAACAATGATGGATGAAAAGTACGGGAAAAAGCACTCGTTTGCAGTTGTTCCATAAGGCAATTGCTTTGTAGCATGGATGTCTACGAAATAGTAGCGATATGTAAACGATTCACAATGTAAAGAATTACCTTAAAAAAAATTTGAATTTTGATGCTGGTTTAATATTTTTGCAAATCAACAAACTGTTAATTTTAGAAATCATTAATCAAAAAGTTATGACAAGCAAAAAGTACAAATTATTGTTATTGGGAGTTTTAACTCTCATGTCTTGTGGTGTTTTCGCCCAGGATACAGGTGTTTATAACATTTATGATTCAACTGTAATACCCTCCAAAGGACAGGCACAGCAAAATGAATTCATGAATAACACCTATGATTTTCCGGCTAAGCCAAGAAATGAAACAGAGCTTGGTATATCAGTAGGTATGTTTTCTGTGAGTGGCGATGTGGCTGCAAAGTTGCCCACCCCGGGTTTTGCAGTACATGTTAGGAAAGCATTAGGATATGTGTTCTCCCTGAGAGCACAATATTTATATGGAATAGGCAAAGGCCTAAACTGGAAGCCTTCTTTTGGTTATAAAAATGACCCTGTATGGCAGACAAACGGGTCTGTTCCTGGGGTAGATCCAGTATATTATAATTATAAGACTAATGTGCAAGACCTTTCATTACAAGGTATTTTTACAATAAACAATGTTCGCTTTCATAAACAAAAAACAGGATTTGTAATTTATGGAGGTGTAGGAATAGGCGCTACATTATATGATACGAAGGTTCAGGTACCTTCTCAGGGATTTGGCTCGATACCATATATAAACCCTGTAACGGGAGATGGATATTCAAAAAGGAAAGAGATTAGGAAGGACTTAAAGAGTTTGTTAAGCGGTGTTCCTTATACACAAGCTCAAAACAACAGAAATAATTCAGCCCATATTGGCAACAATACTTTGAAAGCATCTGGTTCTGTGATTGCAGGTATGGCTTTCAAACTTAGCAAGAGAATCAACCTCGCTTTGGAAGATAGATTTACTTTCATAAAAGATGACTTATTGGACGGACAACAATGGCAGGAACATCCTGTAGCTGATCCGGCTCAAACTCGGGATTACGACAGCTACAACTATGCATCAGTTGGTCTTAACTTCAACATTGGGAAGAAAGCTGTTGAACCTCTTTGGTGGATCAACCCTCTCGATTATGCATACAGCGAAATCAATCAGCCAAAGCACATGAAACTTCCGAAACCAGTTTTAGACGATGCTGATGGAGATGGCGTTACCGACCAATTTGATAAAGAACCCAACACACCTGCAGGTTGCCCTGTTGATACACATGGTGTGAGCCTTGATACAGATGGTGATGGAGTTCCTGATTGTAAAGACAAAGAAAAAATTACTCCAACTGCTTGTCAACCCGTAGATGCTGATGGCGTAGGTAAATGCCCCGAACCAGCATGTTGCAAAATGATTGATAGCATGATGACAAAAGTTTGTCACATCGGAGATTTGCCAAGTGTTTCTTTCAGAGGCAAGAGCAGCAACCTTAGCACTGATGCAAAAGCAATGCTTATGACCGTGGCTACAAAAATGAAAGATAATCCTAATTGCTCCATAGTAATTACTGGTTATCCTGCTGCTTCTAAAGCATCTCAGGCTCTATGCAATAAGAGAACTGAAGCTATCAAGACTTATTTGACAGAGAAAGAAGGTATCAGCGCTGACCGTGTAGATGTTAGTTGTGAAGTAGGTGGTGGCGAAGCAAATACTATAGACATTAAGTCTAAATAACCAGGTCCACTTTTTGCTCAATGATAACGCCCTCCCTTCTGGGAGGGCTTTTTATTATAAAAAAATTAACGGGATAAAATTGTGCAGTTTTGTGCATTACTTCATTTTTGTTCAAAATGATTTAATTTCGCAACTCTTATGATGAAAACGGCTCTTTTTTTATTGGCAGTTTTGTTAGTAGCGGCTGGGTGTTCCAGGCATTTTAATAAAATATTGAAGAGTAAAGATGCTAACACGAAATTAAAAGCTGCTGATGAATATTATTCGCATAAAGATTATAAAAAGGCAGAAGAATTATATATAGATCTCTTTTCGGTTTTTAAAGGAACCGAAAAATTTGAAGAGCTTTATTACAAGTATGCCTATTGTGCCTTTTACCAGAAGAATTACGAGGACGCGGAGAATTTGTTCAAAGGTTTTTTAGAAGTATTTCCTAATAGCGAGAAGTCCGAAGAAGTGGCCTATATGCATGCATACAGTTTTTATAAACAGTCACCAAAGCCCGAGCTTGACCAGGCGAATACAACAAAAGCAATCGGCATGATGCAATCTTTTATTGCAATGCACCCAAATTCTGCACGGTTAAAAGATGCTAATAATGTAATTGACGCATGCAGGCGAAAACTGGAAACAAAAGATTATAAATCGGCACAGTTGTATTATGACCTTGAACAATACAGGGCGGCCGGACTATCATTTACTAATCTTATCAACACGTATCCTGATTCTCCGAAAGGAGAGCAATATATGTATATGATTGTAAAATCTTATTACGAATTTGCAAGAAACAGTGTTACCGATAAACAGGAAGAACGGTATCAAAAAGTAGCTACATCCTATTTCGACTTTGCTGACAGATTTCCTGACAGCAAACTTCTGAAAGAGGCAGCGCATTATAAAGACATCAGTCAAAATAATATTAAACTTTTACAAAATGAGCAAACTAAGACGCCAGCAGAGCGCTAATACAAGCAACGTGGTAGAAACCAAAAACCTTACTGACATAAAAGGCAGAACAGGGAATCTATATGAATCTATTGCAGTAATTGCTAAACGGGCAAATCAAATCAACATTTCGATTAAGGAGGAACTGCATAATAAGTTAGAAGAATTTGCAACGCATACAGACAGCCTCGAAGAAATTCATGAAAATAAGGAACAGATTGAAATTTCGAAAGCTTATGAACGTATGCCCAATCCCGCGCTGTTAGCCACCACTGAGTTTTTGGAAGATAAGATCTATTATCGCAAAAACGAGGATAATCTTTTTGATTAAACCTGCACTTTCTTTTTTATAAAAATCTTTCATAAAGAAATAATAATTTTAATGGCGGTTTTACCGCCATTTGTGTTTTAAATAATATCACCTTTGTTGTAACGTTTTCAATAATGATAAATGAATTACCACTGTAAATGATCAATCAAATATTCAAAGGCAGGAAAATATTATTATGTGTTACGGGTAGCATTGCCGCATACAAAGCAGTGGTATTGCTTCGGCTACTAATTAAAAACGGTGCGGAAGTAAGGGTGGTAATGACCCGTTCAGCCAGAGATTTTTTATCTCCACTCACTTTCTCCACACTCTCAAAAAATAAAGTATTAAGCGACTTGTTTGATAATGAAACCTGGGCAAACCATGTAATGCTTGGCCGGTGGGCCGATGTAATGCTTATAGCTCCTGCATCATGCAATACTATTGGTAAAATGGCTAATGGAATTTGTGATAATCTGCTTCTGGCAACTTATTTTTCTGCAACATGCCCGGTCATGATAGCGCCCGCTATGGATGAGGATATGTGGCTGCATACTGCGACGCAGGCAAACATAACTACTTTAAAAAATCGAAGAAATATTTTTCTACCTGTCAATAATGGAGAACTGGCCAGTGGCCTGGAAGGAGAGGGGAGAATGTCGGAACCGGAAACAATAACAAGTTTTCTTGAAGATTATTTTTCAAAACAGAAGAGCCTTAAAAATATTAAAGCATTAGTAACGGCAGGGCCGACTTACGAACCAATTGATCCTGTCAGGTTCATCGGTAATCGCTCTACCGGCACAATGGGAATTTCTATTGCACAGGAATTAGCATCACGCGGAGCAATAGTTAATCTTATTCTTGGTCCTTCCGAAAAACAACACTTCCCGGGTTTAAATATAATTAATATCAATACTGCAAAGGAGATGTATGATGCAGTGATGAAAACCATTTCAACTGCGGATATTATCATCATGGCCGCTGCAGTAGCAGATTATACCATTGAACAACCATCTGCACATAAAATAAAAAAAGAAAACAATGAATGGATGGTAAAGCTTGCCAAAACAAAAGACATACTTTTAGAGGCAGGAAAACAAAAGAAGAAACAACAAACCCTTGTGGGCTTCGCGCTTGAAACCGATAATGAAAAAGAAAATGCTTTAAAGAAACTCAAATCAAAAAATGCAGATTTGATTATATTGAATTCACTCAATGATGAAGGCGCTGGGTTTGGAAGGGGAACTAATAAAATTACTATTTTTGATAAAAAAGGGAACGAATATACTTTTGAAAAAAAACCCAAAAACGAAGTAGCAGCAGACATTATTAATACAATTATCACCTATAGAAATGCTTAAAAAATTTTTCTTTATCTTTTTATTGGCCTGCTATGGCATGGCTAATGCGCAGGAAATAAGAGCGCGGATAAATGTGCTTGCCAATCGTGTGGCAAATAATGTAGATAAAAAAACTTTTCAAACTTTACAAACACAGCTTGAAGATTTTGTAAACAATCAAAAATGGACTACGGACGCATTTGGGCCGGAAGAAAGAATTCAATGCAATATGTTGCTAAACCTTAAATCTACCGGCGATCCAAATATTTATTCGGGCTCTATTACTATTCAGTCTAGCAGGCCAGTGTATAATTCTTCCTACATGTCGCCGATTATTAATTTCCAGGATAATGATATTACATTTAAATACATTCAGTTTCAACAATTGAACTTTAATGAAAATAATGTATCGGGTAACGATCCGGAAGCGTCGAATCTTACAGCCATCTTTGCCTATTATGTTTATGTAATTTTAGGAATGGATTATGATTCGTTTTAGCCAAGAGGCGGCAATGCATATTTTTTGAAAGCACAAAATATAGTAAACAATGCACCGGAAGCAAAAGATATTTCCGGGTGGAAAGCTTTTGATGGACAAAGAAACCGGTATTGGTTAGCAGAGAATTTTTTGAATAGTAAGTACACGGCTATACATGATGCCATTTATGATTATTACAGAATGGGTATGGATAAATTATACGATGAAGAATCAAATGCAAGAATACAAATATTAAATGCGCTGAACCTGCTGAATACAATGAACACGGATAATCCTAATACCATGGCGCTCCAGTTTTTTTTCCAGGGCAAAACTCAGGAGCTGATAAATATTTTTTCAAAATCGTCGCCGCCGGAAAAGTCAAGAGCATTAGAGATGCTTCAATCGTTAGATGTTTCTAATGCCCCAAAATATAAAGCTGCATTAAGCTAATGAAAATTTGTGGGTATCTTATATTACTGTGTAGTCTTCTTTCTTGTTCAGGAAGACAGGTGCCTGGCGATATAATTCAGCCGGAAAAAATGCAAAGTATTTTATGGGATATTGCCCGCGCACAATCGCTCTCAGACGATGTTTCTCAAAAAGATAGTGCTATAAAAAAAGGAGCAGCTATCAAAGTGTTGTCAAACGAAGTATTTAAACTGCATCATATTTCTGAATCAGATTTCAATAAAAGCTATGCATGGTATTCAAGCCATCCGGATGTATTGCACGAAATGCTTGATACAATGACTGCGCGAAATCAGCGTGCAACCAGGCCGCAACTCATTACTCATCCGCATCGCCCCATGAAATTTGATTCAATTAAAAAAAGAATAGATTTGAATGAATAAAGTTTTTACAAACGCAGATGAAGCAATTAAAGATATCAGTGATGGAGCTACATTGATGATTGGAGGCTTTGGATTGTGTGGCATTCCTGAAAATTGCCTCAAAGCTCTTGTAAAAAATAAAGTAAAGGGATTAACCTGCATTTCCAATAATGCAGGCATTGATGATTTTGGAATCGGTTTATTGCTAAAGCAAAGGCAACTAAAAAAAATGATTGCATCCTATGTTGGCGAGAATGCTGAATTTGAACGGCAACTTCTCAGTGGAGAGTTGGAAGTTGAATTGATTCCGCAGGGAACATTGGCTACTCGATGCATGGCTGCAGGTTATGGATTGCCGGCAATATTTACACCGGCAGGCGTGGGCACCGAAGTGGCAGAAGGAAAAGAATCCCGCGAATTTAATGGAAAGCAATACCTGCTGGAATATGCATTCCATCCGGATTTTGCATTGGTGAAAGCATGGAAGGGAGATACTATGGGAAACTTAATTTATAAAGCGACAGCAAGAAACTTTAACCCTGTAATGGCAATGGCCGGTAAGGTAACGATTGCAGAAGTGGAAGAATTGGTGCAGCCCGGTGAATTAGATCCTAACCAGGTACACACTCCCGGCATTTATGTACACAGAATTTTCCAGGGAATTGAGTATGAAAAAAGAATAGAACAGCGAACGGTGAGAAATATTTCATAAGTAAAAAAAGAATAATAATGAAACCTTACTTTCAACAAAAATTATCTTTTACAGATGATGGCAGATTACTTAATGAAGACGGGATGGCTATAATGATGGATTGGGAAACACCAATTATGGAATTACAAGCAAAACATGTATGTGCAAATGGAGGAGATATTTTGAATGTTGGATTTGGAATGGGGATAGTTGATAGTTACATAGAAACTTATTCAATAACTTCTCACACAATTATAGAACCGCATAAAGATATTATTCAAAAAATAATGAAAGATGGATGGTTGAAGAAATCACGGGTCAAAGTGATATTTACTTCATGGCAGGAAGCATTGCATTACTTGCCAAAGTACGATGGAGTTTATATTGATACATGGAATGAAATGTTTACAGATTTTATAAAATATTCGCCTAACATTTTGAAATCAAAAGGAATATTATCTTTTTTTAATAACCCTATGGATGATGATAAGGGAGATCATTTACCTGACGAATACAGAGATTTTATTTACGATCATTTTGATGTAAGATTTGAAACAATGGATATTCCCAAAATTGATCCTTTTGAAAAACAGTCTGGTAGCTCAAAAGGTGGTTACTGGAAAGTTGAGAACAGAACATACTACTCGCCAATCTTAAGCTTAAAGAAATAAAAATTTTTAAAAATTTCCATTGCTCCATAAAAATCAAATAGCTCAGCGCATAGCAAAAGATCTAAAAGACGGATATTATGTAAATCTTGGTATTGGAATACCTACTCTTGTTGCAAACTATATTCCTGCCGGAATAAATGTGGTATTGCAATCAGAAAATGGCTTATTGGGAATAGGGCCATTCCCTCATGAAGGTGATGAAGATCCTGACCTGATTAATGCAGGAAAGCAAACCATTACTATATTACCTGGCTCTGTTTTTTTTGACAGCGCTATGAGTTTTGGGATGATCCGTGCCGGAAAGATTGACCTCACAGTTCTTGGGGCAATGGAAGTAAGTGAGAAGGGCGACATTGCCAGTTGGAAAATACCCGGTAAAATGGTAAAAGGTATGGGCGGAGCCATGGACCTTGTAGCAAGCGCTAATAATATTATTGTAGCAATGATGCATACTAACGCTCAGGGACAACCGAAATTATTAAAAAAGTGTTCTCTTCCTTTGACGGGAGTTGGATGCGTAAAAAAAATTGTTACTGATCTTGCAGTACTGAATGTTACTAAAAAAGGATTTCAATTAGCAGAAAGGGCCCCGGGGGTTTCTGTTGAAGAAATCAGGAGTAAAACAGAAGGGGAATTATTTTTTGAAGGCGATGTTCCCGAAATGCAGTTCTGAGTATGCTCTGCATTATTAATCTATCAATGAATGTTTCATTGCAAAGAATACCAATCCTACTGAATTTTTTACACCAAATCTTTCCATCAGCCGGTCTTTTATTGCCTCCACGGTCCTTGCACTTATCTCCATTTTTTGTGCAATTTCCTGCGCAGTATATTCGAGGCAAACAAGCGATAATACTTCTTTCTCTCTTTCGCTGATTACTATTTCGTTCTTTAAATTGGGGCTAAATTTTTGTTTTGAATAATTTTTTTTAATAAGTACCCGGTTCACAAAATTATTCAGATAAAAACCGGTTTTCATCACATCCATGATGGCTTGCCTTATTTCTTCGGGGTCAGTGCTTTTAAGCAGATAGCCATTTGCCCCGCTATCCATCAGGTGGCCTACGAAACGTTCATCTTCATACATCGTCAATATGAGCACTCTTATTTTGGGAAAATGTTTGTTGAGATACTTGGTAGTTTCTATGCCGTCTTTTAAAGGCATTTTTAAATCCATCAATACTATATCCGGATCTGCAGCCGCTATTCCGTTTATTAGTTCATCTCCGTTTTCTGCTTCCAGTACAAAATGTATGTTGTGAAATGGGCGTAAAGAAAGTATAACTCCCTTCCTGAAAATTTTATGATCATCAGCTATGGCAACTTTAATAGTATCCATATTTACTAAAGGGGGTTAAATAATAAAATTGTCTCTATAAATGTATTAATTAAGTTTCGTTACATCTTTAGGCACTTCAATAGTTACTTTATAATATGTTTGCGTGTTGTCAATGTCGAAATATATACTTCCTTTCAATACTTTGATGCGGCTGGCAATATTTTTTAATCCTAAACCACCGGACTCAGAATTGAGTCTTTCAAAATCCTGCTGCAGAATTCCTTTACCGTCGTGATGGATACGAAAGTAATAAAAATTTCCTTGCACATTTTGGGTCAGATGTATAAAGCCTGCACCGCTATGCTTTATAATGTTTGTAACCAGTTCCTGTACGATACGAAATATCAGCAGTTCCTGGTCTTCCCGCAGCCTTTCGCGATTATCATGAAAGCGTGCACTGGCATTAATAACACCGGAACCACTTATTTTATCAAACACATCTTTCACTGCTGATTCCAGCCCAAAGTTTTTAAGGGTAGGCGGCATCAGGCTATGCGAAATATTCCTGATCAGTTGAATGCTGTCGTCTATAATCTGCTTGGCACTGAAAATGGATTGCAACTGAACTGCCGTATCCTGGTGAATAAGATTTTCATTCAAATACAGTCTTGCAGTTGCCAATAATGGCCCGGCATCGTCATGCAGGTCGGCAGCTATCCGTTGTCTCTCTTCTTCCTGAAAGTTGATGGAAGCTTTCAGCAGCATTTGTTGCTTTTCTTCTTCCATCTTTTGCAATTGCTTGTTAAATTTAATTACCCTGCGTTGGTGAAAAACCACAACCGACACAAGGGTAATAGCCATTACAAACATTCCCAATGTGCCGAATATAAGAACGCTTGAATAGCCAAAAGTATTTTCAGTAGTTTGTAAAAAAAACATTTATAAAAATAAAATTAATTTTTCAGGTTAAAATTAAGAAGCTTATCCAGGTCAGTCGCTTTCCGGCCTTTCGTTTCATCCGTTGGTTTCATAAGCATTGCAATTGCAAGAAGAATATCTTTTAGTATGTTGAATACCGCATTAATAATATTGTATTGAATCAGGAATTTTCTATCGTTAAGCATGTTCTGCGCCATGATATAAAGGAAGAACGTGCCGGAAAGGTAAATCAGGAAAGCTATAATTACCCAGAAATCGAAGGTAGAATAGATAGAAAGGTTATAATTTCCCTTTAAGTGAACTGCCAAATAATATATGCATAATAGTATGATTAGGATATTTTCAATTCCGGCAGTAAAGGAATCGAAGTTTCTCTCCTTGTTAATGTAGAAAATGTCTATAGTGGAAAATAGCAAGAATATAACCCATAATATGGGAATGGCATTCTTTATAAACCTGGTCGGTAAGGCATACCTGAAAAAGAGACAGAAGAATGTAAATTCAATTAAAGTAAAACTCGAGAAGACAATAAAAATGGCTTCTATTGATCTGAGGTGGCTTAAAAATATAAGGAGAACTTCATTTAATACGCAATAAATAATATAAAATAAAATTACCTTTAGTGTCGTTTCTTTATCCTTTCTTCTAAAGATAACATAAAACACTAAAGGTAATAGAGTAAATGCACTACCTATGTATGGTACTAATTTTAAAATAGCAGGTCAGTTTAAGACCAAATATAACTATCTATTTTAAATTTTAAAAGAAATTCAAGCAATTACTTATTCTGAAAAAGAAATTAAGAATTTAAGACTTCAATTATTGAAGCGCCGCCCAAGCCATCCCAGTAGATTGTTCTATCAGCAACTATTCCGTCTTGCTTTACAATATCCCCTGTACTTGTAACCACGGTAAATTCAAGAATATCCTTACCTTCAGCATCAACGCCGGTGTAAACTAAATGCTCCTGGTTAGTTTCGGTAAGGCATTTGCGGAAATTAATACCAACGCATCCTGGCTGAGCAAGAATTTGTTCAATAATGTTGCGTCCGATGTAGTAACCCGGAGTTGCATCGGGATTAGCTTCTCTGAAAGCTTTAACTAATTCGATACCTTCTTTGAGGCCTATGTTTTCGCCAACTTCAGCAAGACTCTTGGTTTCAACGAGTGCATTTTGTGTCATAGTAGTGAGTTTTTTAAACGTTTTAAAAAGGTGTTCAATAAAATTCCATTATAAACTTCCCACAAAAAAAATATGTTGGCAACGGGTTAAGGGTTTTTGCATCGTAAAAATTCGTTTTTAAAATCGTTAAAACCCTTATCTGTAAAGTATTTTACTTAAAAAAAGTACTCTAAATATATTTAAAAATAAGGTAAATCTACGCTATTAAAATCGTAAAATTACTATGAAATTTAATGAATGTTTTTCTATCGGAAAAATATCATCCAGCGTAGAATCAATGCTCTTTCAGTTACAGTTACTTACAGTAATACTGTCTGCATGATTTTTGCGGATAAATTTTATACCCTGATTCGTTACTCTTTTTAAAAGTAATTGAGTACTTGTGCAAAAATTCTATGGAAAATACTTCTTGTTGGCATAGTGAATTTCCTACCGTATTTTTACTATCGAAATAGAATTTGAAAATGAAAATATTGAACAGTTTTCTGAAATAGAATTACTAATTGTTCGTTATCTTTTATATTTTTACTGATACAAATTCTTACACAAATCCATTAAAACCAAAGAATCTAAGTCCATGTCTGTTTCTACTGTAATTAAAGTTGCTATTGCCGATGATCACAAAATTTTCAGAGACGGAATAAAAATGGCGTTGGCTGCCAAAGAAAATCTGAAAATGATATGGGAAGCTGAAGACGGGAAGGACCTGATGCATAAAATAGAAATTAAAAAGCCCGATGTTTTATTGATGGATATCAGGATGCCGGAGATAGACGGCATTAATGCAATTTCCATGATAAGAAAAGAATATGAGGATGTGAAAATAATTGTGCTCACCATGTACGATGACCAGCAAATGATCAGCAAAATGATGGAAATGGGCGCCAATGCTTATCTTACCAAAACTACCGATCCCGATGAAATTTATGAAGCGATATTAACCTGCATGAATGATGAATTTTATTTTAACCAGCTGGTAAATAACGCTGTGATGGGAAAGCTGATGCAAAAGAAAAATGTAAATCATCATTTCGGCAGCAGCGTACCGGTTTCGTTCAGTGAGAAAGAATTAAAAATTTTGCAATTGCTTGCAGAAGATAAAACAACAGAAGAAATTTCTAAGATCATTTTTTTAAGCCCCCGAACCATTGAAACTATTCGCCAGAATATGAAAAATAAAGTAGGCGCTAAAACCATCGGCGGATTGATAACTTATGGAATGAGAAATAAAATGATTGAATAATGGCGCTAAACTTTTTACCGGTGTTCTACATAATACCGGCTCATCAATGTATAGAGTTTTTCTTTTAGTATTCCATAGTCTTCTTCATCTTTTACGGGTACAGCCGGCAAAAAATGCAATTCCATTTTTGATGGCCAGAAGAAAAATATTTTATTGCCCGGAAGTATTTTTCGTGTATTAAAAATGAGCGTTGGAATGATATCGGTTTTTGTTTCAATTGCCAACTTAAAAGCCCCGTCGTGAAAATCGCCCAAAGGCTTGCCGGTCTTATTTCTTGTGCCCTCTGGGTAAATGCATACATGCAATCCGAGTTTCAATACTTCTTTCATTTCTGTAAAACTTTTCTGCCGGCTGTTTTTATCTTTTCGATCTACCAATACCGAACCCGTTTTATAAATCAATCCAAACAACGGAATTCTTGCCATTTCAATCTTGGCTATTGTTTTATTGGCACCGGGGATAAATGGAGTGGTTACCGGCACATCCATATAAGAATTATGATTGCTGATTACGATGTATTGTTTATCTTTTATAAAATTATTTTTACCCTTTACCCTCAGCCTGCAGCCGGTGAAAAAAAAGAAAACCTGCATCCATCGCTTTGACATCCGGTGAAATAATTTCGATCTTTTTGGTTCTTTAAAAATTCTGAAAAATATTACCAGCAATAATGCAGGTATCATTGTTGCTACAAATACTATTGCAGCCCACAACGCAAATATTCTTGCTAAAATATTTTTCAACACTTTGTAAAACTTATGATCCTGTCCGCCAGTCAATAGGATCTTTTTTTTCTTTAATTAAAATATCATTGGTTTTGGAAAAATGTCTGCAGCCAAAAAAACCTTTGTCTGCGCTAAAAGGGGATGGATGTGCAGCCTTCAGCACATGATGTTTTGTTTCATCAATAAATATTTGTTTGTCCTGCGCAAATTTTCCCCAAAGCAAAAAAACAACTCCTTCTTTCAACGCGGATATTTTTGAAATCACTGTGTCAGTAAATTGTAGCCAGCCTATTTTACTATGACTGCCCGGTTCATTTTGCCTTACCGTTAATGATGCATTCAACAGCATAACGCCTTGCTCCGCCCATTTTTCAAGATTTCCACTGATTGGTGTTGGAATCCCCAGGTCATTTTCAAGTTCTTTGAAAATATTAATGAGCGAGGGCGGCTTGGTAATTCCATCCGGTACCGAGAAACTCAATCCGTGCGCTTGCCCCTTGTGGTGATAAGGATCCTGCCCCAGGAGCACAACTTTTATTTTTGGAAACGGAGTTTTATAAAAAGCATTAAAGATTAAAGGCCCCGGAGGATAGATAATTTTGCCCGCCTGTTTTTCGGTACGTAAAAAAGCAACGATTTGTTGGAAATATGCTTTCTCAAATTCATCTTTCAATATTTCTTTCCAGCTTTCCTCAATTTGAACATTCATTACAAAATATTTTTTTATAAAAATACGATTCGATAAATAAGGAAATTCCGAACCGGAATAAAAATAAAATAGCAAACACGAGGGATGGAATAAAAGATGAAGTAAGTGACCCCGGAACGATTCGAACGTTCGACCCACAGCTTAGAAGGCTGTTGCTCTATCCCCTGAGCTACGGGGCCGTGTTTAATGACCCTGGAAAAATCGTGCAAATATAGGTCAAATCGAAAATGCAGGATAAAATAAAAGCCCTTTTATCTATCATCGAATTGCAAAATAAATATTGTATTACCTTCGCTCTGCAAGTTTATTTGGACTGTACTATTATTAAACTAAAACCATTTTATATGAGACCAAAAATTCTTCTCTCCTTTTTTATTTTTTGTGTTAGCAACAGTGTAATGTCTCAAAAATTTTTATCCCCGGTAAAACCATCATTGATAGGTTTTCATTATGCTCTTGTTGATTACAACTCACCCAATCAAATTGATACAACATCATTAAAGCAGGTATTTAAAAAGGGTGATATTTTCAATCCTACAAAACAAGCCTCGGCCATTACCATTTCTTATTGGAAAGGACTCAATAAGTACATTGATTTTTCGGGTAAGTTTAATGGTATTTTTTATGATTATGCTCTTAACAACTCCGGTCAATCTGTAAATAATGAATTTGGAGCAGAATTAGAAGGTGCTTTAAATTATCATCCCATTTCGGATGATCATCTTTTTACTCCATTTCTTACCGCAGGAATTGGTGGAGGATATTATACCAACAAATATGGCGGCTATGTACCGCTGGGCCTCGGTTTCCAGTTCAACATACAAAGCCAGGTTTATTTTCTGCTGCAAACACAATACAGAATTTCATTAAGCAAAAATGTATTCCCGAATAATTTATATCATTCGCTCGGCATAGCGGTAAATGTGGGTGGTGAAAAGAAAGAAAAACCCGCTCCCACACCGCCGATAGTGGAAGTAACAGACAGGGATGGCGATGGAATTGTGGACAGCCTCGATGCCTGCCCCGATCAACCCGGTACTGCTGCATTGCACGGATGCCCCGACAAAGATGGTGATGGTATTGCAGATAAAGATGATAAATGTCCTGATGTAGCAGGTGTGGCCAAATATGGAGGATGCCCGATACCAGATACAGATGGCGATGGCATCAATGATGAAGAAGATAAATGCCCAACTGTGGCTGGTGTTGCAAGGTACGGTGGTTGCCCAATACCGGATACAGATAAAGATGGTGTAAATGATGAAGAAGATAAATGCCCCAACGAACCTGGTCCTGCATCTAACTATGGATGTCCAGTGATACAGCAGGCCGTAATTGAAAAGGTGAACAAGGCTGCGAAAAATATTTATTTCGCAACAGGAAGTGCCAAGTTATTAGCTAAATCATTTGCATCGCTAAAAGAAGTAGTGCAGATATTGAAGGATAATCCAACTTACAAAATAGATATAGATGGTTATACCGACAATACTGGTAAGGCAGATAAAAATCAAACTTTATCTGAAAACAGGGCTAATGCAGTAAAAGATTACCTGGTAAAAAATGGTATAGATGAAAGTAAAATAACTGCAACCGGACATGGTCAGAACGACCCGGTAGCCGACAATAAAACAGCATCAGGCCGGGCAAAGAACCGCAGGGTGGAAATGAAACTGAGAAATTATTAAAAATCGCTGGGAAAATTGAAGATTAAGCCCCGTAGCAATACGGGGTTTTTTTGTAAAACAATCCAAGATAGCAAGCAAATTAAAAAGTAAAAATTAAAAATGTAAAATTTGAAGAATTTATTTGGGATTTGCATTTTGAGATTTGCATTTTACATTTTGTCGTTATGACATATAAAAAATATATTTTACTTTTGCCGCCAATCAAACAAATCTTAAAATTTAAAACAAATGAAAAAATTCTTTGCAATTGCTGCAATCGCCGCCTTAATGGCATCATGTAATGGTTCTGGTTCATCATCATCTACCTCTGGTACAGATTCAACAGGTGGAGGTTCAAAAGACTCTACCATGGCAACCACTAAAGATTCTGCAATGGCAGCGCCATCATCTGATTCCAGCAAGATGGGCCAAATGATGGACTCAGCTAAATCAAAAATGAATGCTGCTGTGGATACAGCTAAAAAGGCAGTTGAGAAAGCTGGCGATAAAATGAAAGATAAAGTGAAAGAATCTGGTAGCAAAATGATGGATAAGGCAGGAGACAAAATGAAAGCAGCAGCAGATAAGATGAAATAATTGTTATAGTTATTTATTTTTTTAACCCCTGTGCATAATGCACGGGGTTTTTGTATTCAGGTGTTTCTATAAAATATTATAATGACCACGGGAGTAATGATAGAAGCTTCTTAAAAAAATAGAAGTTGCCTATTAAGTATTTTATTTACTTAAATGCCTACTTTTATCTGCATGACTCCCGAACGGTATAAAAGACTCACTAACGTTTTACAACATCGCCAGCCCGACCTGACGGTGGTGCTGGAAAATGTTTTTGATCCACATAATATATCTGCGGTAATGCGCACCTGCGATGCCGTCGGTATCCAGGATGTATATATATTAAATAACAGGATGCCTCCGCACAAAAAATGGGGCTACCGCAGTTCGTCCACTGCAGCAGAATGGCTCACAATTCATCAATATACCGATGCAGAAAAATGTTTTGCAGATGTGCGGCAAAAATTTCAACATATCTATTGCTCTTTTCTTGGCCAGTCGTCCCGCAATCTTTATACACTTGATCTTACACAATCTATTGCACTTGTTTTCGGCAACGAAACCTTTGGCGTAAATGAAGATATACGCAGACTTTGCGACGGCGATTTCATCATTCCTCAGGTGGGTGTTATCAAATCATTAAACATTTCGGTAGCTTGTGCCGTTACGCTTTATGAGGCTTTCCGTCAAAAAAATTTAGAAGGACATTATGAACAACAAAGAATGTCCCAGGCTCAATGGAGTGAAGTACACAAAGCCTGGGGAATTACGGGGAGCACTCCATAATAAGCTTTGTACATTCGTTCCCATTTGTGAAATTTTGACTGAAAAAAAAGAATAAAACCTGCCATCATAAGCGGCAAATCTGACAACAAAACGGTTAATAAATTTTGGTACAATTATTAGTGTACTTTTGCATCCCTCCATACGAATGCTGGAGACAATTTTATAAAAAATAAAAAACGTTTAATTATGGCAAAAAGCACTTTTGAACTCGGAGACGACAGGGTTCTTGTAAAGCCCAATGCCGCCGAAACAAAAACTGCAGGCGGTATTATTATTCCAGATACAGCAAAAGAAAAACCACAGAAAGGCAAAGTGGTGGCTGTAGGTAAAGGTAAATATGCAGAGCAAACGGGAGCGCTTATTCCCATCCAATGGAAAGAAGGCGACACCGTAATGTATGGTAAGTACGGTGGCACCGAAATTTCCATTGACGGAGAAGATTATCTCATCATGAGAGCTTCGGACATTTTGCTGAAAGTGAAATAAACTTCAATTATTTAAAAACATTAATTAAAAATTACTATGGCTAAACAATTATTTTTTGATCTGGAAGCCCGCAACAAAATGAAAAAGGGCGTAGATACTTTGGCAAATGCCGTAAAAGTAACTCTCGGCCCCAAAGGCCGCAATGTGGTAATAGAAAAAAAATTCGGCGCACCGACTATCACTAAAGATGGTGTTACCGTTGCTAAGGAAATTGAACTGGAAGACCCCATTGAAAATATGGGCGCTCAAATGGTAAAAGAAGTAGCATCTAAAACTGCTGACATTGCAGGTGACGGAACTACTACTGCTACGGTGCTCGCACAGTCCATCATTGCCGAAGGTTTAAGAAACGTAGCAGCCGGCGCTAATCCGATGGATCTGAAACGGGGTATTGAAAAAGCTACTATTGCTGTGGTTCAACATTTGAAAAAACAATCAGAGCCCGTGGGTAACAACAATAATAAAATAGAACAGGTAGCTGCTATCTCTGCCAACAACGATGAATCCATTGGTAAATTGATTGCTGAAGCAATGACCAAAGTTGGTAAAGAAGGGGTAATTACCGTGGAAGAAGCCAAAGGAACGGATACTACCGTAGAAGTAGTAGAAGGTATGCAGTTCGACAGGGGTTATATTTCTCCCTACTTCGTTACCAACAGCGAAAAAATGGAAGCAGAATTGCAAAACCCATACATCTTAATTTATGATAAGAAGGTATCTACCATGAAAGATATTCTTCATATTCTTGAAAAAGTTGCGCAAGGTGGCCGCCCATTGTTGATAATTTCAGAAGACCTCGAAGGAGAAGCACTCGCTACATTGGTGGTAAATAAATTGCGTGGTACGCTGAAAGTGGCTGCAGTAAAGGCTCCCGGCTTTGGCGATCGCAGGAAAGAAATGTTGCAGGATATCGCAGTGCTTACAAAAGGTATTGTAATAAGCGAAGAGCAAGGTTACAAACTGGAGAATGCGGATCTTACTTATCTTGGTGAAGCCTCTTCTGTAACGATTGATAAAGACAATACAACTATTGTAGGCGGAAAAGGAAATAAGAAAGATATTACTGCAAGGGTAAATCAAATAAAAGCACAGATTGAAACCACTACTTCCGATTATGATAAAGAAAAATTGCAGGAACGCCTCGCTAAATTGAGCGGTGGTGTTGCTGT
>Ga0079221_10000080_pt1 | contig 19937 bp, 18 predicted proteins | sample GAAS200_FD_75069 | JGI IMG/M metagenome (GOLD analysis project Ga0079221, IMG submission 75069) | Agricultural soil microbial communities from Georgia to study Nitrogen management - GA AS200 | ecosystem: Environmental > Terrestrial > Soil > Agricultural land | place: USA: Georgia | collected... | reverse complement strand
CCGTCTCGGACGCTTCGTCGAGTTCCGCGTTGCGCCGCCGCTCTACCGCCGGAAACTGTTTAACGTCTTCCACGCCTCGCTAAGCCCGCCCTTTTTGATTTCACAAAACGCTTTTCGCTCTAGTTCTCGTGCACACTGCCATTTTTCGGCCCAGAATCTGCGGCCGTTTAAGTTCCCCAAGAAACACAAGTCCGCCCCGCGCACGCGCCAAAAGTGGCGCATCCTTTCCAGTATAGGCCCCTGTTAAAAAAGGACGCAATAAGGTTGTGGTACAGGCGTTGCCATCTCGCTATCCTGCGATGACCATTCGGAGCCTCACTTTCAACATCTCCCACAACTCATTCATTTGACAGTACCTTCTCGCCCACCTATAGTCCGTCAAGGGCTCGCGCGCCGGTCACACCGCGGCCCCATCTTTATTTCACCGCGGACAGGTCTTGCGATGGCCAGGGGAAAATTCGGCGAACATCTGAAGCGCGAGCGGGAGCTCCGGGAAGTCTCCCTGGACGAGCTTAGCAAGGCCACGCGGATCAGCAATCGCTTTCTCCAAGCCTTGGAAAACGAAGACTGGGGGAAATTGCCCGGCGGCGTTTTCGGTCATGGTTTTGTTCGCAGCATAGCGCGATATCTCGGCCTGTCCGAAGAGGCCCTTCTCGGCGAATACGACCTTGCGCGCGCCGAGAAGGCGCCGGCCGCCGCGCCCAAAGCCGAAGAACCTATTCCCTCGCCCCCGAAGTGGATTCCTGCCGCCGTGGCTGTGGGCGGGCTGCTTCTGCTGGTTCTGTTTTTTTACGGAGCGAGGTACGCGTGGCGCCAAGTGGCCGCTTATCGCGCTGCCAAGCAATCCGCCACCACGTCCGATGTGCCCCTCGCGCTTTCGATTTCCGCGTCTGCGAGCACGCACGTGCGCGTCATTGCCGACGGAAAGCTCCTTAGGGACTCTCAAATCTACGCCGGAGACACCTTGAATTTCACCGCGAAGCAGCAATTTGACGTCAGCGCGACAAACTCCTCCGCGGTGTTGCTGCAATTGAACGGCAGAGCGATGCCGCCCCTCGGCGCGCCCGGCACCTTCGGTAGAATGGTATTCAGCCAGGAAAACTTGAGGAAGGGACCCGGTGGAGCTAAGCCCTGAAGTTGTGGAGGATCTTCGGCACGGCCGCGCCACGCGCGAGCGGAAGCTTGCTATATGCACGGGTGGCGCGCATCTTACGGCCGCAGACCGGGCGGAAATTCTTGCTGTTCTCTCCACCGACCCCGACGAAATGATTTCCGAGCGCGCAAGTGAAGCGATCCTTTCCGTCTCGCCAGAGTCTTTTCTTGAAGCCATCAAACGAGAAAACGCCGTGCCTGCTCTTTTTGCCTATGCCTCGCGTCAGTTGACGGACAAGCCCGGCATTTGCGACGCGCTTGTGCAAAACAAGAATTGCGCTGCGGAACACCTCGTTCATGCGGTACGCCATCTTTCGCCGGCAGCTGTCCAGCTCTTGTTGGAAGACCTCGACCGTGTGAGTGCCTCCCCGACCCTCGCGGCGGCCCTCGAGCATGTGGACTCGCTGACTGCTGAACAAAAAAACCAACTGCACGAACTTCACGGACCGGGCCATCCTGTTGACGAGGCTGCTCTGGCGGAGGCTGCCGCGGCGGCCGAACCCGACGCAGCACGAAGACAGACTTTGATTCAGCGCATCGCCAAGATGACCGTCGCGCAGCGCGTGCAGTATGCCATCAAAGGCGGCTCGGATGCGCGCAGGACGCTGATCCGCGACACCAACAAGGTCGTCCAGCGCGCTGTTCTTCAATCACCGCGCCTGACGGACCAGGAAGTGGAAGCTTTCGCCTCCATGTCCAGCCTTACGGATGAGATCCTGCGCCTCATCGCCGGTAACCGCGCATTTCGCAAAAATTATGTCGTTGTGCGCAACCTGATTAACAATCCCAAAACCCCGCTGGACGTTACCTTGCATATGTTGCCCATGCTCAACCCGCAAGACCTGAAGCGGCTCACAACCAACAAGAACATTCCCGAAACGCTTCGCACCACGGCTTCCAAGCTCCAACGCACCCGCGCGGATCAAAAGAAATAAGCCGGGACAACACATCTCCGGCTAGCTTTGGTCTCTGCTTTCAGCCTACAATCCAAGCGTCGATATAAGGTTGTCCAATGACTCGAACACTTCCTATCCGACCTTCGCTGATTATTCTCCTGCTGACCTTCCTGTTCGGGCTGGCTTTGGTTTCCCTCCCTTTGCCAGCCATTCACGGACAGGAAAAGAAAGCCGCGGATCCGTGGCCTGGCTCGGAAACGATGCAGCCCGCCATCCTCTCGAAAATGCTCACGGACAAGTATGTGTCGGTTCCCACCGTAGTTTTCGTCGGCTTTCGTTCACTGTACGTTGGCGGTCATGTGCCGGACGCATCTTTTCACGGCACTGCTTCGACGGAGCAGGGTCTTGCGGAATTGAAGGAATGGGCAGCTTCGCTTCCCCGGTCTCAGGAACTCGTCATCTACTGCGGCTGCTGCCCTATGGATAAGTGCCCGAACATTCGCCCTGCTTACACCGCCTTGAGCGGTATGGGTTTCAAGAAACTTCGCGTGCTCGTCCTTCCTACGAGTTTCGCCGTCGATTGGGCCGGCAAGGGTTACCCCATGCAGAAGGGTAGCTAGGCAGATTCAAGTCCCAGCGGCCCTCACTGGGGGTTTTGGTTAGGCCGCGAGCTTCGGATGTTGCAAATGAAAACCAGTTGCCTCCTGATACGCTCGCGCGAATGCAAGTAATTCCGCTTCCCCGTACAACTTCCCGAGAAACGTCAAGCTCGTGGGCGTACCTGGACCACCGGCATTTTGAAAATCGCTGGGATCGTCAGACGGGTATTTCGGCGCGTCCTCACCGCGCAATCCGTTCGGCAGAATCACCGAGGGATGACCGGTGAGGTTCGTAACGACCAGTTGCTGCCCACCGTTAGTGGGCGCAACGATAACATCCACACCATCGAGCACTTTCGCCATCGCCTCCATTGCCAGTTTCCGTGCGCGCGCCGCTTGAATATACTCCACGGCTGGAATGAAGCGTGCCGCTCGAAACCCGTTCGGCCAGTCGTAATCCTTCTGCGAAGTCAGCAGCTTGTCCCTGCCGCTGCGCGTAAGGTCGTCGAAAGCCGCTGCCGATTCTGCTGTCAACATCACCGTAATCGCGCTGTAGGGAAACTTCGGCAGTTCCACCGGAATTAGATTCACACCCATTTCGCGGAGCTTCGCGAGCGCCGCGTCGTTGTATTTTCGGTCGTACTCCGCGCGTGCCCCCCCTGCTTCGCGCCGTTTCTTTTGCTCGTCCCGCTTCTTCTGCTCCTCAGGAGTTTTTGCCGGCTCTTCTTTAGCCTCGGCTTGCGGCGGTTCGGGCTTGTGTTCGAAATCCGCCTTCAAATAGCCAACGCGCAGTTTCTTCCAATCCAGATTTGCATCCCAATGGAAAGCCGCCGAGTGCACTGTGCGGTCGTGCCCGTCCGGGCCGTAGATCGCGTCCAGCACCAGCGCGCAATCCTCCACCGACCGGCAAATGGGCCCGAGCTTGTCCATGGTCCACGAGAGCGCCATCGCCCCAGTTCTGGGCACCAGCCCAAACGTCGGCCGCAATCCCGTGCATCCACAGCGCGTCGAGGGCGACGAAATTGAGCCCAAGGTCTCCGAGCCGATGCTGAAAGCCACGCACCCTGCCGCCGTCGCCGAAGCCGGCCCCGCTGACGATCCGCTCGAACCTTGATTCGTGTTCCAGGGATTCCGTGTGATTCCCCCGAACCACACGTCGCCCAAGGCCAGCGCTCCCAGCGTTAATTTCGCTACCAGCACCGCTCCTGCATCATCCAGCCGCTTCACCACGGTCGCGTCTTCATCAATTATCTGGTTTTCGAAGCCGCCTGCGCCCCACGTCGTCCGATACCCCTTCGCCGCCAGCAAATCCTTCGCGCCCCAAGGCAAACCGTGAAGCGGCCCGCGGTATTTTCCCGCTGCAATTTCCGAGTCGGCTTTTTTAGCTTGCGCCAGCGCGCGCTCTTCGGTCAGCGTCACCGCGAATTTCAGCGTCGGGTCGTACTTCTTCAGCCGTCCCAGATACATTTGTGTCAGTGCTGCCGACGAAACTTTTTTCGTTCGCACCAGTTCCGCAAGCTCTCTCACGCTGGCAAACGCCAGATCTTCGAGGTTCTTCGGAGCGCTTGCCGCCACATTCGGTGACTTCGACATCCGCATCGGCTTTCGCTCGGTCTCGAATTTCATTCCAGGCAAGACCGGATCGAATAGCACCGCAGGATCCACCGAATTCGGAATTTTCAGCTTGTAGATTTCTTCATAACCCTTCGCGTGCTCGTTTAGGTCCGCCAGCATCATCTCCTTGTATTCATCGGAGATCCGCACATCTGCGATGGCTGCGGCGTTGTCGATCATTTCTTTTGTGATTTTCGTCGCGCCCTGCGCTTGCGCCTGCGCCCAAAGAACTCCTGGGAAAAGCGTTCCCGCCAGCCCCATCCCTGAGCAGGTTTTCATAAAGTTCCGACGGTCCAGCATTCTTCCTCCTCCCTTTTCGCCATTCACGCGAGCGCGCGTAACATATCACATCTCGTGCCGTCTCTACGTCTTTCGCAAGGACTTCAAATGTAATTCTTTTGCAGGATTGACGTCATCGCTGTCCTCGGTCTTTGCTCTGTCGTATCGAATCCTGTACCATGCCGTTACTTTGAAAGGAGTGGCAATGAAACCCTCGGCGAAACTCGTTGTGTTTCTATCTTTATTGCTCTTCGCTTTTTCTCTTCGGAATGTGTCCACCGTTAAAGCGGGCGAACCACCAGCGGGCCAAGACAAGGTTCTCAAGGCCTCCGACATCACTCCCAAAATCTTCCCGGAGCATGTTTTCTTCCGCGGCCAAGTGGCCCCCGCTCAGCTTCGCAACACCGGGGGCGTGCATTTTGCCGACGATCTTTTCGTTCTCGAGGGCCTTGTGGACAGTTCCGGCTATTCCACCGCCATTAAGGAAAAGTACCAGGCCTATTTGCTGAGCGAAGTCACACTGGAAATCGGCGGACAAACCGTCAAGCCCGGGGCGTACGGCTTTGGTTTCGTCAGTGGAAAATTCATCTTGATGGATCTCGCAGCCAATAACCTGATCGAGACCGCCGGGCAGCGCGATGCCGAAATGAAGCGCCCCATCCCGCTCCAGGTTGCAGCATCGTCCGCCGCTGGCAGTTATCGCCTCTACGTTGGCCGCGATTTCATCGAATTTCGGCGCGCTACCTGAGCTTCAGGCTTGTTGCAAACAAAAAGCCCGGGCCGTCTTTTCGTCAGCCCGGGCATTTTTTGCCTTTTTCTCTCAACTAGTCCTTGTCGTACTTCAAACAGATTTCGAGCTGCTTAATCGCTTGATTGGTCGCTTCGATGGCCTCAACGCGATGTCCGCCGAAGTCATGCGCCGCATGCTCCATATGCCCTTTGGCTCGCCGTAGTGCTTCCAGGGCTTCGCGAATCTCAGGATGCGGCTCCGCTGGAGTTGCAGCGGCCGGTATGGCTGGCAATGCGCTGGCCGACGGAGTTGCGGGAGTTGCTGGAGTATTCGTCTTATTTGGCGCGGCATGCGTTGACGCCAGGAATGTAAACGCAAGAATCAACGAAGCAGCAGCCAAGAGACCTACGATTCTTATCTTCATATACCACTCCTCCTTGTCCGGATTTCGGCCCGGATCGCCGTGATTGGCTTTACTCCCGTCTGCATGACGTGCGCCCGGGGATGACGCTGGAGAGCGATCGGCATGTGCCTTTCAGAGGCGAACACTTCATTTTTCAAACACTGTTCGCCCCGCTTAGTTCCATCTTTTTTAGAACACTTTTCTACTCTCCCAAAATGACAATTGCCCGCCTGCTGCGAAAAAGTGACTACCCGTGTCTGTCTGCCGCCCAGGAGACGCCTCACGCTTGACAGAACCGGCGGGGATCCGAAGAAAAGAGACTCAATTGGCAAACAGTCAATTCTTCTTTCCGTAGTGCTCGCCAAAGAAATCGTCCGGGTTCCACGCCGGCTTCTCAGTCTTCTCCGCAATCAGATATCCAAGAAGCAAAGCGTACCTCGCAAATTTTGCCCCTGACTCAAAAAAGAACGCCTGGCTCATATCGTCCTGAGGTTTGTGATATCGGGTCGCGAGAAATGCCCTTCGAATCTCTTCTGGCTTCATTTTCGGGTCGCTCGATTTTTGTCCCGGGCTCAGGAAGACCGAGGGGACTCCCTGCCTCACAAAAGAGTATTGGTCGCTGCGAATGAAAAGCACGCTCTCCGAATGGGGATCCGGGCTCACCTCAAGTCCTGTGTGGGCTCCTGCTTCTCTTACGGCGGCGCTGAGCGTCGAGTGCTCGCTGCCACGGGCAAGCATATCCTCGATGGGCCAAAGCAGCGCTGCTCCGTCGATATTAATGTTGGCCACCAAGCCTTCTTTAGCCACTGTCGGATGGTGCGCGAAATAATCCGAGCCAAGCAGCCCCTCTTCTTCCCCCGTTACGGATACGAAGAGGATCGACCGGCGCGGCCGCGTCTTCATCCGGCTGTAGGCCCGTGCAATCTCAAGCAATGCGGCCGATCCGGAGGCGTTATCCATCGCGCCATTATAGATTTTGTCCCCGTTTACCGGCTCTCCGATCCCCAGATGGTCCAAATGCGCGCTGTAGACCACACATTCTTCCCGCAATTTTGGGTCACTTCCTCTCAGTCGGGCTACAACGTTCGGGCTTTTCAGAGCTTCGTGTTTGGAAACAATCTTCAGTTTGACCGTGCCGGGAAGCGCAAAGGATTGTGGCTTCCCCTGCTGCGCTGCCGCCTGGATTTCTTCAGGAGATTTCCCCGCCTGTTCGAGCAATTTAGCGGTTGCCTCCATGCTCAGGTTTACAATCCCTCGAAGTTCCGGAAAGAAATCATTTGGCCGTCCCTGCGCGTCGAGCCATCGCAAGAATGGAAACGCCAGGTCGCTCACGCGGTCTTTGAATGGATACAGAAGCTCGAGGTCCGCGCTGTCGAGCAAGATCATTCCTGTGGCGCCATGCGCGGCTGCGTTTGCCGCCTTCACTGCGGTGGCACCGTAATGCGCTCGCATCGAGGATTCGAAGCGCGACGGCGCGCCGTACAAGTACGCTACGATTTTTCCCTTTGCGTCCAGGCCCGCATAGTCGTCGTAGCTGCTGTCAGGGGCGGTCACTGCGAAGCCTGCGTAAACCACGGGTGCTTCCACGGAAGTTTCCGTTCGGCCTGGATCCCCGGCGGTTAGAAAATCCTGGCCGAACAGCAGCTCTTGCTGTTTTCCTTCTCGCACAATGCTCATCGTTGTGCGTCCTGCATCCTGCCGAATCGATCGCAGCGGCACACTCTGAAAGTAAGTCCCGTTCTCGCCCGCTGGCTCGAGTCCCATAGCTTCGAACTCCGAGGCCATGAACTTCGCGGCAATCTCGTGCCCTCGCGTTCCCGTGCCGCGCCCTTCGAGCAAATCGTCGGCTAGAAAGCGCATATCCGCCCGAATCGCTTCGGGTTGAATCGTGGCGGCGGCCTCGTCCGCGCCGTCGTTATGCCCGTGAACGGTGGTCGCTCCCAGCAAGGCGATGACACTCAGCGCGCCTATCCAAAAGGCAGCTTTTCTGCTGCCATGTCCGGTAGCCTTCGCCATACGCCCTCCTTGGAAACGCGGCCGGTAGCATAGTGCAGGCAGTTGGGTGGGGCAACCCATCCTCCTTTCTGAGAAGTAGGCAGGGCAAACTCGGCTTCCATCGCAGAGCGCGCAGCGTTTTTTTGGACCGAACCTTTTCGTTGCAACCCCGCGCCATGGCGTCATACCATACCGCCTACCTTCCTCTACGAACGCTCAAAGGAGATCCTAGAGATGCACATGCATAGCTTGAATTGGCTTGCCATCCTGGTGGCGGCCGTTTCCACCATGATTCTTGGCTTCCTCTGGTATTCGCCGCTGCTCTTCGCCAAGCCGTGGGCTCGCGAAATGGGCCACGACCTTAACGACAAAGCGAAAATGGACGAAATGCGCAAGAGCGCCGGACCAGCCTACGCTGGCTCCTTTGTCGCCAGCCTCCTCAGCGCTTTCACTCTTGCGCTGATTCTGCACGGAATGCGCGCGGAATCCCTGCACTTTGGCCTGATGGCCAGTTTCCATATCTGGCTCGGCTTCGTCGCCACCGTCCAGTTCACGGGAGCCCTGTTCGCGAAACAGAGCATGAAGCTCTTCGGCATCAACACCGGCTATCAACTCGTTTGCTATCTCGTCATGGGAGCAATCCTGGTCCTCTGGAAATAACAGAGGCTCGACAAGCCATTCTCCAGGCCGTTCATTCGCCGCAGTGTCGGGAAAAACTGGCTGTACTTTCGTACTAGCAGCCCCCCACCCCTGTACCATCGACCGCTTCGGCCGACTGGCTGAAACTTGTTCCATTCTGAATCGAGATGTTTGTTCACCAGATCTCCATCGGGCCCTGTCTGTTAGGAGACCTAAGAATGCAAGGTACTAGCCATTACCACCAAGCAGCGAATGGCGAGAGTCTGCTAAAGACAACCACCTGGGGTAGGCGCCTTGCTCTCTTGGCCCTGATCACCCTGCTAGCTGCGGGATTGTCGCTTGCCGACGGCAAGAAGCATGGCCTATCCACCGATCTTGATGCTGTCAAGGATGGTAAGCACGGCGCTGCTGTAGATGTCATCATCCAATTCAATCAGACGCCCACTGCGGCCCACCATCAGAAGGTGCAAAACAGGGGCGGGGTCCTGAAGACTAAGCTGGATTTCATCAAGGGCGCCCACTATTCCGTTCCGGTTGAGGCACTCGAAGACTTAGCGGACGATCCAGACGTGGCCTACATTTCGCCCAACCGCCCAGTGAAAGGCTCCCTGGACCACGTAGTCAGCGCTGTGAATGCTGACCTTGCCTACGCCAGCGGCTGGAACGGTACCGGCATAGGGATTGCGGTCGTCGACAGCGGCATCACCAGCAATTACGACATGAACGCCGACGGGAACGGAGCTTCCCGTATCGTTTACAGCCAGAATTTTGTCACCACGGAGACAACTACCTCTGACCTCTTTGGCCACGGCACGCATGTGGCGGGAATCATTGCTGGGAATGGCTACGCTTCTGCAAGTCTTGCTAACTATCCCGGTGTTTACCGTGGTGTCGCCTCGGAAGCAACTATCATCAATCTCCGCGCCCTGGATTCCACTGGAGCGGGCACAGACAGTTCCGTAATCGCTGCGATCCAGCAGGCCGTCGCCCTGCAGAGCACTTACAACATCCGCGTGCTTAATCTTTCTTTGGCCCGCGGCGTCTTCGAGAGCTATACGCTCGATCCCCTCTGCCAAGCCGTGGAATCTGCCTGGAAAGCAGGCATCGTTGTCGTCGTCGCGGCTGGCAATATGGGCCAATACAACGGGACCGGCACGAGGGGGTACGCCACCATCGGCGCCCCGGGGAATGATCCTTATGTGATCACGGTCGGGGCGACGAATACCCACGGCACAGGTTCACAAGCCGCGCAGACGATGACCAGCTACAGCTCAAAGGGTCCAACGTCTTTCGATCACATCGTCAAGCCAGACGTGGTTGCCCCGGGCAATCAAGTTGTCTCACGCTTGTCCCCATCGAGCACCACGCTCAGCACATCGTATCCGGCGCTCCTCGTTTACCCGTGCAACTCTTCGGGAAACAACTGTGGCTCCCAATACGGCAGCGCCCGCTACCTGCGCCTCAGCGGCACCAGCATGGCTACTCCGGTGGTCAGCGGCGTCGCCGCTCTCCTGCTGCAGAAGACGCCGTCACTCACGCCCGATCAAGTTAAAGCTCGTTTAATGAAAACCGCGTGGAAGAATTTCTCCTCTTCCACGAATGCAACAGACCAAGGCACAGGTGTTGTTTACCAGATTGAACAGGACCTCTTTGCGGTAGGGGCCGGAGCGGTGGATGCTTCTGCCGCACTGGCAAGCACCGATCTAGCCCCCTCAAACGTGGGAGCAGCAAAGTCACCGACGGCGACCTATAACTCGTCCACGAACACCGTTACTATCGTGGGCGATCCCTCAACTATCTGGAACAACTCAGTAGTTTGGGGCAATTCCGTGGTTTGGGGTAACTCCGTAGTTTGGGGCAATTCCGTGGTTTGGGGTAACTCCGTGGTTTGGGGCAATTCTGTAGTTTGGGGTAACTCCGTGGTTTGGGGCAACAGCGACGGTGCAACAGGCGATCAATAGTAGGCAGGCATACATAGAAACGAGAGGAGGATCAAGAGAATGCCGAGCCTAGCCAAAGCCTACATCGCCCTAGTAATCGCAGCTGGAACGCTGCTCTTACTGCTCGCCGCGGGATCCTGGTCTTCTGGAAACCTGAGACAGTTCGCCATCTATTTGGGCCTCGCCGCCCTCGCCTCTGCTCTGAAAGTGCGAATTCCTGGCATGGAAAGCACCATGTCCCCGAATTTTATTTTTCTCCTCATGGGAATGGTCGCGCTGCCCTTTTCACAGGTCGCCGTCATTAGCCTGGCCGCTGCGCTGGTGCAATCTCTCTGGGCCAGCGCCAAGCGTCCGCGTCTCGTGCAAGTGGCGTTCAGCGCCGCGGCGCTGGTGTTGAGCAGCAGCCTCGCATACAAGTTTGCGCATTTCGTCCTGGTAGGAAGCGCTACGGAATCGGCGGTCGTCTGTGTGATCCTCGCGGGCAGCATCTATTTCCCGGTAAATTCCGGCTTGGTTTCCATGGTCATTGGCTTTGTGGAAGGACAGCCTTTCAAGAAAGTCTGCCTGCGTTGTTACCAGTGGGCTTTTCCTTACTTTATGGGCGGAATCGCTTTTGCCGGCCTGGTGAGCGGCGCCTATGCTCCTTCCATGCTATGGAAGGGCGCGTTGGTTCTTCTTCCTGCGGCGGTCTTGGCCTACCTTTATTTCGCCAGTCTCACAGCCCGCGTAGCCTCCGCAGCTATGCCAGTCTCTGCCTCCGAAGAAGAGGAATACGCAGAGATTCACTCTTAAGCTTCCAACAAACATCGGTTACTACACACCGGTACTACTATTGGCTCCTCAAATTGCTGCGGCCTGCTTCTTTTGCACAGTAGGATTTGGGCGTGCCGAGCGCTGACGGATCTGCTCCAGGAATTTCTGCTTGTCCTTCCGCATCAGCCGGATGAGCGGCTGGTTTTCGGTTTTCTCGTGCTTGCCGGCCCAAAGCACCATCTCTGTCAAAACCGGCGCGAGGTCCATTCCCTTGAGCGTTAGCAGGTAAATCAGCCTTCGCCCGTCGGACGGGTCCCGCTCCGCCCGGATGATTCCGTAAGACTCCAGCCTGCGCAAGCGATCGGCCAATATATTCGACGCTGGTCGTTCATACGAACCCAGGAACTCCTTAAATGTTCGGCGCCCCAATAGCATCATGTCCCGGATGATCAGCAGCGACCACCGGTCGCCTAGCATTTCCACCGACGCATTCAAAGGACAACCTGACCGCCAGTCCGGAATAAGCTTTTTCTTTGTCACTTTTCCACGCTAGCACTTGTCACTTGCATTTTGCAAGTGACTTGTGCAAACTGGCAGCCTGCTCGGCACCTCACACTGGAGAATAAAATGGGACACACTGCCGCAAAACAAACGCCCGAAACAAAACTCGAACCGCGCTTCGAAAATGGCAAACCTCTGCTCATCGCCGGACTGCGAAAGACCTATGCGCCGGCCGCAATGCGCAGCATTCCAATGCAATGGCAGACTTTTGCACCTCACATCGGCAAAATCCCTGGGCAAATCGGCCGCACCACTTACGGTATTTGCTGGCAAGCGGCAGATAGCGCAAACATCGAGTATCTAACCAGCGTCGAAGTCTCTGGCTTCGCGGGCATGCCCGAGGATTTCACCGTGGTAAGCCTCCCGGCTGCAAAATATGCCGTGTTTTCCCACCACGGCCACGTTTCGAAACTGTACGAGACCTGCGATGCCATTTCCAGGTGGCTTCCGGAATCCGGCCACCAGGCCGCCGCCGCGGCCGACGCTGAAACACCTGCCTTTTTTGAACGTTATAGTGAAGAATTCGATCCGCAAACGGGAATGGGCGGCATGGAAGTTTGGGTTCCGCTCCAATCGTGATCGCGCGCTAGGAGACGAAGGCCAATCCGTTGTCCGCGCGAGACCTCTGCGATAAAATGCGCAATTCCGTAGCGTTGGCGGTTTGAAATTTCAACTTGTTGGTTTGCGTAAAAAGAACGACAGTTTTCTTTAGAAAGGGTGACCGATGAGCGGAGTTCGAGTCTTGGTTGGCACTCGCAAAGGCGCATTCATTCTGTCCTCAGACGGCAAGCGTGAAAAATGGGACGTTAGCGGCCCCCATTTTGCCGGCTGGGAGATTTACCACGTGAAGGGCTCGCCCAAAAATCCCAACCGCATTTACGCCTCGCAAACCAGCGGATGGTTCGGCCAAATTATTCAGCGCTCCGATGACGGCGGCAAAACTTGGATCCAGCCGGGCACGCCTCCAGGCGAGCCCATCACCGGCCCGGGCGGCATGCCTAAAGGCGAAAGCAACAAATTCGTCTACGACACTTCCGCCGAAACTGGCGCGCCTCTCACCACGCATCAGTTTTACGACGGCACGCAGCATCCCTGGGAGTTTAAGCGCGTCTGGCACCTCGAGCCTTCGCTCACCGAGCCGGACACCGTTTACGCAGGCGTCGAAGACGCCGCCATTTTCCGCTCGAAAGACGGCGGCAAGTCCTGGCAAGAACTCTCCGGCCTCCGCGGCCACGGTACCGGCCCGAAATGGCAACCCGGCGCCGGCGGCATGTGCCTCCACACCATCATTCTCGACCAAAGCAATCCGCAGCGCATGTACATCGCAATCTCCGCCGCGGGGGCCTTTCGCACCGACGATGGCGGCAAATCCTGGAAGCCCATCAACAAAGGCCTCCATTCACAATACATTCCCGATCCGAACGCCGAAGTCGGCCACTGCGTCCATCACGTCGCCATGAACCCGAAGCGTCCCAACGTCCTGTTCATGCAAAAACACTGGGACGTGATGCGCAGCAACGACGCCGGCGACAACTGGACAGAGATCAGCGGCAATTTGCCCACCGACTTCGGCTTTGTCATTGACGTTCGTGCCCACGAACCCGAAACCATTTATGTCGTTCCGATTAAGAGCGACGGCGAGCACTATGTGCACGAAGGAAAACTGCGCGTCTACCGCAGCCGCACCGGCGGAAACGAATGGGAAGCGCTCACCAAGGGCCTGCCGCAAAGCCACTGCTACGTCAACGTCCTACGCGACGCCATGGCCGTGGACTCGCTCGACAAATGCGGCATCTACTTCGGCACCAGCGGCGGCCAGGTCTATTGCTCGAATGACGCCGGCGACAACTGGGCGCCCATAGTCCGCGATCTCCCGGCCGTTTTATCCGTCGAGGTGCAGACGCTGGCATGATCGTTGGGCCTACAGCAAAGATTCGCGTCATCCTTCCGCCGCATTTGCGGACGCTGGCGCATGCGGGCCGCGAATTGACGATCGAAATCGCGGGTCAGGTCACTGTGCGCTCAGTGCTCGACGCGCTCGAAGCCGCTTATCCCATGCTCACGGGAACGATTCGCGACCACGTCACGCAACAACGCCGCCCATTCTTGCGCTTTGTTGCGTGCGAGGAGGATCTTTCCCACGATTCGCCGGACACCCCGCTGCCGGAAGCGGTCGTCTCGGGAAAGGAGCCACTGCTCATCCTCGGCGCCATCGCGGGGGGTTAGTCGAGATGCCGGTGCGGAACTGGCGCAGCCATCTCGCTGGCGTGAAGGCAGCATGTTCGCTTGCAGGACGTAGGAATCCCACAAACGGACACGGCCCAAAAAAACTCTAGGAAAGAGGCGGATAAGGGTTTGTTTTTCAATGGTTTATAAAGCATAGTCCGCGGCACATGCCGTGCGATGGGGAGTCTTCAAACGAGAGATTCAGGAGGGTGTACCATGATTAAGCCGCAACTTCTGCTTCAAGACATCCGAATTGCTGTACGCTCGCTCGGACGCTCCAAAGGGCTGGCCTTCACCGTCATCGCCACCCTTGCCCTCGGCATCGGCGCCAACGCCGCCATCTTCAGCCTCGTTCGCGGCGTTCTCCTTCGCCCCCTCGTCAACGCCGATGAAAGCCGGCTCATCTACGTTCAACACAGCGCCCCCGGGATAGGTATGGATGAGGTCGCCTGGTCCGTTCCCGAGATCCAAGACTTCAAAGCCAGCATTCATTCCATCAGCGAATTCGGCGATTTCTCGGCTATCCCTATGACCATGGTCGGCCTGGGCGAGCCTCGCGAAATTCAGTCCGCCGTCGTCGGTGGTACTTATTTCGAAACCGTTGGCCTTCACCCTGTTCTTGGCCGCCTCATCGGACCTCAAGATGACGGTCCGAAAGCCGCTGGCGTTGTCGTTTTGACATATCCCTTCTGGGCGACGGCGCTCAAGAAGGATCCCAACGTCATCGGCAGACAGGTCCGCCTCGAAAGCTTTGACGCGCGTACAGCCACGGTCATCGGCGTCCTCGAACCCTCCCTGCCTTATCCCACGGACACGGCGATCATCGCCAATGTCGTTATGAGCGCGCACCACCTCGACGCCACCATGGTGACCGGCCGCGTCCATCGCATGACCGAACTTTTCGGCCGCCTCGCTCCGGGCGTTACACTCGACCAAGCTCGCGCCGAGCTGCGGTCCTTCTATTCCACCATGAAGAAAGATCACCCCAAAGATTACCCTGCCAACGCGGACTTCAAGATTGACGCGAGGCTCTTCCGCGATCAGGTTACGTACGACGCGCGCCCCGTCCTTCTCGTCCTCCTGGGCGCTTCCGCTCTCGTTTTCATCATCGCTTGCTCCAACGCGGCCAACCTCATCCTCGCCCGCACCGTTCGCCGCGAAGGCGAGCTGACCATTCGCGCGGCTCTCGGCGCCACCTCCAGCGCCTTACGACGTACGCTGCTCGCCGAAAGCCTCGTTCTCTGCGTCGCAGGAGCAACCCTCGGCGTCATGATTGCCCGTCCCCTGCTCAAAATCCTTTCGAGTTACGCCTCCAAGTTCTCCGTCCGCGCTCTGGACCTCACCGTCGACTCGAGTGTGCTCTGGGTTGGCGCGGGACTTGCGTTAATCGCCGCTGTCCTCCTCGCCTACATTCCTCGCCTCCCTAGCGCCAACGTTTCACAATCCCCCGGCCTTGCAACCAGCGGGGGCCTTCGCATCACCGGCAGCACCAATCGCCGCCTGCGCGCTTTCGCGGTCGTTCAGATTGCTGCGTCTTTCATGCTTCTCGCTGGCGCCAGCATGCTTCTCAAAACGCTCATCGCCATGCAGACCGCGCAGACGGGCATGGACACACGTCACGTTCTGGCCATAAACGTTCCACGCATGTCTCACGGAAAAACCGAACAGCAAGTCGTCGATTTCTACAAGGAGACGATCCGTCGCGTTGATTCTCTGCCCGGCGTGATAAGAACTGCTTTCGGCCAGTCTGCTCCCTGGCGGGATGCAGGCCAGGACGGCCCCGGCCTGCAGTTCTCGGGGGATGGCCATGCTTCTAGTCTAGAGAATGACCCACGCGCGCACTTCCGCACGATCTCTCCTGGGTTCTTTGCTGCGCTCGGCGTTCCTATCCTTGCTGGCCGCGATTTCAACGACCTCGATACCCAATCGAAAGAGCCGGTCGTTATCGTCAGCGAGACACTTGCCAAGCATATGTTCCCCGGCCAGGACGCTATCAACCGCCATGTGTATTGGACGGATCCCGTGTTGCAGTTCATCCCTGGGTTCAAAAGCGAGCCGGAGCGCATCATTGGTGTCACTGCCGATATTGACGACGAACACGTCGTTCCTGAGCCCACTCTTACTATTTACACGACCTTTAACCACGGCCCCGTGTTTGGCGGCCGACTCTTTGTTCACGCCAGCACAAATCCTTACGCGCTGGTCACGCCAGTGACGCAAATTATTCGCGGCATGTCCGCCGAACAGCCCGTCGAGAAAGCCGCTACCCTCGAAGATATTCGCGCAGAAGTCCTCACGCCGGACCGCCTGAATACTGTCGTCTTCGGCATCTTTGCTGCAGTAGCACTCACGATTGCGCTCGTCGGTGTTGCCGGCGTCCTGGCGTTTTCCGTCAGCGCGCGCACTCGCGAGTTCGGTATCCGTCTCGCTCTCGGCTCGCCGCCGCAGAAGCTCCTGGCTGGAGTCATCGCTGAAGGCGCAATCATGGCAGCCTTCGGTTTGGTTGCCGGCTCCGTCGGAGGCTTCTGGCTCGCCCGCATCGCAGAGCGCTATATCCCCGACCTGAAAATGCCTAGCGCTTTGCCCGTTGTCGCTTCGGCTTTTGTGCTGCTGGCCGCGGCGGTGATCGCGTCCGCCATGCCAGCCGCTCGTGCCGCCCGCGTGGACGTGATGCAGGCCCTGCATTCCGACTGATTTGGCGCAAGGCCCGTCTGCGGGAACAAAGGCCCTGTGGAAGAACCTCTTCCAAGATTCCTATACTTTTCGGCGTCGCACGTTCCCTTATGAAAGAGGACAGGCGCGCTAACGGCTCACAGGGCACTTGGTGGGTCTGGGCACGATCAAAAGACTCGCCTGGCGAAGTCGGCGGCGCGCCGTCCCACTTCGCTGCCCCGCGCAAGGCCGCGACGGGGATCCGCCGCGCTTGGTGCCTCCCGCGCGGTCACCAGCCCTCACCAGCCCTGGCACCCCGCACTTGTTCGGCACTCACGTGCCAGCGCCTCTAGGTGCTTACCGCACAAACGGATAAATCTCATCCGCAATCCAGTAATTTTCGAAGAGTATCGCGAATAGCGTCCCTGCTACCCAAATCGCCCACCGCTGCCGGTTCCACGCTGCGCTCGAAGTCGCGTTCTGGATCAGAATCTCCGCAAGATACGCCGCGCAATAACAAACGTTGGCGAGCAGCGCCAGCACGGTCATGATTCCCAGCGACTCCAGCGTCATCGCCGGACGAAAGTGCGGCCAGGTCTTCACCACCCAAATCAAAACAACGCCTGTAAGCAAAAAGTTGTAGAGCAGCCGCCGCGGTTCCCAAAATCGCGCCGCCTCGATCAGCCCTTTCCATGCCGGTGGCCGTTCGGATGTCGCGGTTGGTTTTCCAACTTCTGCCGTCGGCGCTGGATTTCTTATTTCCATTTGAGGGCACTCCTCTCAGGCGTGTTGCGCATGCTCGGGGAGCAAGCGCTCCGCCCGCACTTACTTTACCCTGCAAAGTACTTCGCGTCAATAAGATATCCCCATTCCCAGCCCGCATCGTCTTCTGCCTCTTGCTTTCTGCTCTCTGCTCTCGGTTCTCCCCTCTCTCCACTCCTCTTTACAGGTATACTGGGCGCTGTTTACTAACAACCTAGAACTAAGAACCAAATACTCGAAGGTGCTCCATGTGCCGCAACATCAAACCGCTTTTCAACTTCGATCCCCCGGTCACGCCCGATGAAGTCCGCGCGGCTTCCCTCCAGTTCGTCCGCAAAATCACCGGCTTCCACCACCCCTCCAAATCCAACGAAGCCGCCTTCAACGCCGCCATTGACGACATCGCTCGCATTTCTGAGCGCCTGCTCGCCTCCCTCGAAACCACCGCTCCTCATCGCAATCGCGAAGCCGAAGCCGCCAAAGCTCGCGCCCGCGCCGCGGCCCGCTTCGGCTAAGCAATCCCGCTACCCAGGCCTTTCCGCGTGCCTCCTGGTTTTGTGCCTGTTAGCGGAAAAGTGCAACCGGAGCACCCGCAGCGTGAACAGTTTTAATGGAAGGAGCCACGCATTGTCTTCTTTCCGGAGGGTACGCTGCAGGATAACCAGGCCCGCGAGGATAGAGATACCCGATAAGATTGCAAAGTCGATCGTGAGTCTGAGAGTCGACACTTTCGCCAGCATCAGCCCAAAGATGCCCAGGAGCACGAAGAAAGCTCCGGCAAAAAGCCCCAGCAAGATGGCGATTTGATGAGCTCTCTTTGTCAATTGGGCGACCTTTTCATCGCCCAAGCTCTCCAAGCCATCGTGGGGCCCTTCTTCGCCCCGAAAGCTGCGCGAGTTTGGCGGCTTGCCACCAGAAGTTATTTCTTGCGGAATCCACTTTTCGCAGAGAGCGCCTAACCGCTCCAGTGCGCCGCTTTTGCGCAACGTGGAAGAAAGCACGATGAGGCCGGCCGCCCCGATAGGTCCAAAAAAGACAAACCAAGCCACCCATCCCGCGAGTTTTGCAAAACTTGTATCTAAGGACGTTGGACTGGGGCCCACCATATATGTTTGGAAGAGTTGCTGACAGAGCGCGATACCCCAAAGGCTCAGCCCAATCAAGGCAAGCCCGAATATCATTCGCCAAACCCAGCCTCTGGATGTGCTTCTTGTGTCCATTGGGACTTGCTGCGCAGGGCTCATTCGTCTTCTTGATCAGTGTATATTGTCAACGTGTTAGTTAGGGTTTGCCTGAGATTCACTGTGCTGTTCCCGTTAGTCGCGTGCCTTTAGGACTTTCCTCCGCTTGCTTCGCCGCGAGAATGTCGGCGGCGGGAGCATCGCCTTTGGCGCCCTTTAGGAAATTTGCATTTCAAAACGCGCGAAACGGAGCGAGTCGAGGCCCCCGCTCCTAACCTCCAGCATCCACTTGAGAATGCGGGCACACAACCGCGCCGGCCATTGTGAAAGGCCGAACTCCGGTGTATGGTACGATTCAGCTTCAACTTACGGCACGACAGTATGCCTGGCATGCCGAACCCGGCTCACCTGCAGGCGTACCCTACGCGGGCAAATGTGCGGCCCGGCGGGGGAAACCACTACAGGAGAGACCAATCTCATGAAAGCTGTCGCTTCTTCCCGGCTTCGCTTTCTGGCTTCAGCTCGGTCAACGCTTTTTCTACTAGCGCTCGCCGTTCTCCTATGCCTGACAATAACCATGACGGCGGGGTTCCTGGCCCGAGGTCAATCCCCTCCTCCGCCCTCCATCAAAGTCGTTAACCTGATTCCCGCCAGCCTGAGCGGCGAAAGCAATCAAGACAGCGAGCCGTTCCTGGCGATCCAAAACCAGAATCCGCAAGTCATGGTCGCGTCGGCATTCACTCCCAATCCGTTTTCGATGACCGGCAACGCGCCCGTCTATGTCTCTCAGGACGGTGGCAATAGCTGGGCCCTCAATGCAATCACTCCCGTGCAGCGCATGACCTGCGACATCACTCACGCTATGGCCACGGGCGAAAATCATCCGCGCGGCGATCTTCACGCAGGCACGCTGGCCTGCGCCACGGGAATCACTCTCGATGAATCCGAGTCGAACGACGTGTCGCTGACCACGACGATGAACGTGCAATCCACACGCGGCAATGTGGACCAGCCGTTCGTGCGCGCGCTCGGTGTCGCCAGCGGCGACCGCATCTATGTCGGAGTGAATGATTTCAACCAAGCCAACGGCCGCACCGCGACCATTGACGTGTCTGTAGACGGCGGTGCGACCTACAAATCCATTCCCATCGAAACGCGCAAAACGGCCGGCCAGGATGGGCCATCGGTGCGTCCCGCGGTGGCCAATGACGGCACGGTGTACGCCGCCTTTTTCGGCTGGCGCAAATTTGACGGCAAAACCGCCACCAGCGACATCGTGGTCGTGAGGGACGACGCCGCGGCCACCGGCCCGAATCCTTTTCAGACGTTAAAAGATCCTTTGGATAAGCGGCCTGGCGTCCTGGTGGTAAAGAGAGTTCCCATTCCGTGGTCGAATGCGCCGGCGCTGGGGCAGGAACGAATCGGCTCCACGCTTTCCATCGCCGTGGACCCGAACAACAGTTCAACGGTGTACGTGAGCTGGGCGGACAAGGGGAGCAAAAAGGACATTTATACATTGCATGTGAGGCGCTCGACGGACCGCGGCGCGACGTGG
>Ga0079221_10000079_pt1 | contig 19956 bp, 17 predicted proteins | sample GAAS200_FD_75069 | JGI IMG/M metagenome (GOLD analysis project Ga0079221, IMG submission 75069) | Agricultural soil microbial communities from Georgia to study Nitrogen management - GA AS200 | ecosystem: Environmental > Terrestrial > Soil > Agricultural land | place: USA: Georgia | collected... | reverse complement strand
GTTGAAGGCGCTGGCCACGGCCTCCGCGAGCCGCCCGCGCGACGCGTCGATGGCGGGGAGGCGGTCCACCAGTACCAGCAGGTCCCGGGCCCCGCGCAGCCGGGCTTCGGCGTCGGGCTGGTCGAGCCGGAAGGCGACCCCGTCGGCCTCGGCCCGCACGAATCCCGCGGCCACGAGCTGGGCCGCGACGGCGACGTCGGGCCGGTGGGCTTCGGGGGGCAGCGGGAACCCGACGACGATCGCCGATTGCGGATTGGCGACCGGGGAGGGGTCGCCGCTCGCGCCGGATGGCTCGCTCCGCGATCCGGGACCGGCGAGCAGCTGCTCCACCACGGCGGGGACGGTGTCGGCCCGGACCACGGCCCCGCACTTCACGCAGTGCGGGGTGCCGACCCGCGCCCAGAGCAGGCGCAGGAAGTCATAGATCTCGGTCGCCGTCCCCACGGTGGAGCGGCTGGAGGTCGCGGGGTTGTGTTGCGCGATCGCGACGGAGGGCGACACGCCTTCGAGCGAGTCCAGGAGCGGCTTCGGCATCCGCTCCAGGAACTGCTTGGCGTACGTGGAGAGGGACTCGATGTAGCGCCGCTGGCCCTCGGCGTAGAGGGTGTCGAACGCGAGCGAGCTCTTGCCCGAGCCGGAGGGGCCGGTCACCACCGTGAACGCCCCCCGGGGGAGCTCCACGGTGATCCCCTTCAGATTGTGCTGGCGCGCATTGCGAAGGATCACGCGGTCGGGAGGCGCACGCATAACCCGCAAACTTAACGAGGGGCTGGCGCTCGCTGGAAGCGGCGTCTTACTTTGGCGCTCCATGGCGTTCGCCCTCACGCCGCGCCTCCTCCGCCGGGGACTCGAGCTGTTCGCGCTGATCTCCCTCGTCGGCATGCTGGCGCTGGTCTTCTACGGCAACAATACGGACGCGCTGATCGCCGGTCTGCTCCACCTGCGCTGGGGCTGGCTGGCGCTGGGCATGGCGCTCGCCTCCATGGACTGGTTCGGCGGCGGCACCCGGCTCTGGGTGGTGGCTCGGCACGTCCATCCCGGTCTCTCCTGGCGGGACACGGTGGTGAGCGGGGGGATGAGCGCCTGGGCGGCGTACCTGACGCCGTTCCAGTCCGGCGCCGGGCCGATGATGATGTGGACCATGAAGCGCGCCGGGGTGCGGCTTCCCGAGGCGATGACGTCCACGTTCATGACCTTCGTCGCGACGGTGATCTTCTTCGCGGTGGCGGGGCCCACGGCGATCGTGCTCGGCGCCGGGAAGTCCCTGGAGCAGCACGGGGTGGTGCTGGGCATCACCCTCTACGATCTGTTCGCCGCCAGTCTCTCGATCTTCGTCCTGATCGGGATCGCGATGGTCTTCGCGATGTTCTTCCCCCGGGTCCTTCGGGACCTGGTGCAGCGCCTCGCGGGCCGGCTGGAGGGATCGAGCAAGCGGATCGCGGCGCGGATCGACAGCCTCCGGGACGGCATCAACCGGGCGCACGAGTGCATGCTGATCTTCCGCAGCAAGCGCGGCTGGCTCTCGCTCTTCTGGGCGGTCCTGCTCTCGGCGCCGTCCCACGCCAACAAGCTGCTCGCCGGCTACGTGGCGATGCGGGTCCTGGGCCTGCAGGCGAACTTCGTGGATATCCTGCTTTTGCAGACCCTGATTGCATTCCTCCTGTATTTCACGCCGACGCCCGGAGCCTCGGGGCTTGCCGAGCTGCTTTCGGCGGCGGTGATGTCGATCTACGTGCCGCGGGAACAGGTACCGGCCTACACCATCCTGTGGAGGTTCATCAACAGTTACGCGACCGTGATCTTCGGGTCCTTCCTTTTCTGGAGCTGGATCCGTCGTGGCCTGGTGGGGCGGGAGGAATCGGTGGCGGCGGAGGACGAGGCCGCATCGTAACCCGCGTTTGCTTGCGCGGTTACCCCCGCCCGGCGTAACTTCCGCGCTGGCCTTTCCCGTGGGAGAATCCCCCGATGGCGCTGCTTGAACTGGGCGGGAAGAAGTACACCATCCCGTTAGGCGACGTGTATCTGGGAGCGGACCCGAGCTGCGCCGTCAACCTGGCGGGCCCCGGTATCCTCCCGAAACACGCCGTGCTCACCGGGCTCGCCGACGGCCAAGTGGCCATCCGCAAGGTCGCGGCCGCGGCGGAGGTGACGATCAACGGCGTCCGGCTCGGCGCCGAGCCCACGCCGCTCCTCCACGGCGACAAAGTCCAGGTGGGCGGCCACGAGCTGACGTTCGTGGACGAGCGCCGGTCCGGCAGCACCCAATACGTTTCCGCGGTGAACATGGCGCAGGCCGCCGCGGCCGCGAAGGCCGAGGCCAAGGGGGCGAAGCCCACCGGCAACACCGGAGGCCGGGTGGTGAGCCTCACCGACGGTCGCGAGTACGTGGTGACCGGCACCTCGCTCACCTTCGGCCGCGAAGCCGGATGCGACGTGGTGGTCAACGGCAAGGACGTCTCCCGCCGCCACGCCGAGATCGTGTCCACCCCCAAGGGATACCTGGTGGTGGACCAGAGCACCAACGGCACGTTCGTGAACGAGGAGCGGGTGCAGGGGCAGCGGCTCCTGGCCCGCGCCGACGTGATTCGCATCGGCGACGAGAATTTCCGCTTCTACGCGGACGCGGCGCCGGCGGCGAAATCCTCGAGCCCTCCCCCGGGGCCGGCCGCTAGCACGCCGCCGGCCGCGCCCCAGGCAGTCACGCTCCCCGCGCAGGCGGCGGGCGCTGGCGAGCGGCTCAAGAACACCATGCACGGAATGCCGGCCAGCCCGCGCCCCACCGGCGGGAGCTCGACCCCGGCGCCCCTCGCGAGCTTCCTCATCCGCAGCGGCGCCTTGAAGGGCACCCGCTTCCAGGTGAAGACGCCGATCGTGAACATCGGGCGGGCGGACTACAACGACCTGGTGTTGAACGAGGAATCGATCTCGACCTCGCACGCCAAGCTCCAGCGCCGCGAGGGGGTGTGGGTGCTGGTGGATTTGGAGTCGACCAACGGGACCTTCGTGGACGGCGACAAGGTCTCCGGCGAGACCCCCCTCGCCCCCGGCGCCATGGTGCGTTTCGGCGACGTGCAGACCGTCTTCGAGCCGACCGACGACGCGATGGGCGTGGCCAAGGGCGGCGGCACCAAGGTGATCGAGGCCTTCAAGACCGCGCCCAAGCCGGCCGCGCCGCCGGCCCCGGCGCCGGCCAAACCGGCGGCCAAGGCCCCCGCACCGCCGCCGCCCCCTCCGGCCCCCAAGGCGCCTCCCGCCAAGCGCCCCGCGGCGCCGCCCAGTCCCCAGAAAAAGGGGAAGGGCTGCGGCTCGAGTGCCGCGATCGCGGTGCTCGCCCTGGCGGGCGCGGCCTGCTACTTGCTCCTGTCCTAGCGCGTGCACATCACCAGCGCGGGCCGCACCGACGTCGGCATCATCCGCTCCGGCAACGAGGACAGTTACCTCATGGTGCCCGACCGCGGCATTTTCGTGGTCGCGGACGGCATGGGTGGGCACGCGGCGGGTGAGGTCGCGAGCGAGATGGCGGTGCGGTACATCTCCCGGGAGCTGGGGTCGCTCAAGGGTCTCACCGACGAAGAGGTGACCGAGCGAATGCGGCTGGCGATCCGGGCGGCGAACGGCGCGATCTTCCAGCGCACCCTCACCGAGCACGACAAGCGCGGGATGGGGACCACCGTCACCTCACTGATCCTGCACGGCACCCGGTTCCTGATCGGACAGGTGGGAGACAGCCGCGCCTACCTCCTGCGCGACAGGCGTCTGGTGCAGATCACCAAGGACCACTCCTACGTTCAGGAGCAGGTGGACGCGGGCTATCTCACTCCGGAGCAGGCGCGCACCCATCCCTACAGCAACGTGATCACGCGGTGCGTGGGCGCGAACAGCGACGTGATGCCGGACGTCTACGCCGGGACGGTGAAGGCCCGGGACCTCTTCCTGCTCGCGTCGGACGGGCTGACCGGCATGCTCGAGGATCCGCAGCTGGCCGAAATCCTGGGGTCGGGGCGGGAGCCGCAGGATCAGGTGGACGCCTTGATCGAAGACGCCAACCGCCACGGCGGCCTCGACAACATCACCGCGATTCTGGTGCGGATCGACGAGGTGGAGAGTCCCGAGTCGGAGGCGACCCAGGAGATCACGCTTCCGGGCTAGAGCAGGCTCTTCTCGCCGTCCAGGCGGGCGCGGATCTCCGCCTGGGGCAGTCGCACCAGTTCCACGATTTTTCTCTCCGGTACCGCCGTCTTCTCCAGCACGAAGATCCGGAGCCGCCGCGCCGAGCGGTACAGCTCGGTCGCGACCCGGGGCAGGCCCAGGTGCGCGCCGGCCTCGCCGCCCGAGAGCCGGGTGACCGACCCGTCGCGCTTCACCAGCGGCCAATCCACGTCCAGCATTCCGGACTTCGCGGGGAAGTCGAGGAGGAGGAGGCCGTCGGGAACCTTGAGCTCCCGCGCCAGCCGAACCTCGACCCGGGCGGCGAGGCCGGGATCGGTGGCGGGCCAGTCCGCAGTGTCCGCCGGCAGGTCGGTGGCGGGAATGTCCAGGGCGCGCTTGGCGAGGCGGCGCTCCCGCAAGCGCCTGGCGAGCCCGGTGGTGTCCCGATCCAGCAGGTCCTGCAGGAGCGCGTCGTCGGTCGCCACGGCGACGTCCGCCGCGGAGAGCCGCTTCGCGGCGATCGCCTCGACCACCACCCGCTTGAACATCACCGTCGCGCTGCGGACCGCGTGGTGCCAGTACACGTTGCGGTACATCTGGTACTTGGCGAAGAGCAGGGACTCGAGCGCCGCCACGCCCTTCTCGTGCAGGGCCGCCACCCGCGCCCCTCCCTCCCCGGCGAAGGTGAGGGAGCCCAGGAGTCGGTCCACGTCGATCTCGCCGTAGGGCACCCCGCACATCAGCGCGTCGCGCGAGAGATAGTCCAGCTTGTCCACGTCCAGCGAGCCCGACACCAGGCCGGCAAGGGGGGACCGGGCGGTCCCGTCGATCAAGGAGAGCAGGCGCTCCGGCTTCTCTCCCAGCCGCTCCAGCGCCCCCGCCAGCGGCTCCTCGGCGAGATGCCGGCGGGCCAGCTGCTCGTGGTTGGGGAGGCCCGCTTCCTCGAGCGCGTGGGAGAAGGGGTAGTGGCCGATGTCGTGGAGCAGCGCGGCGAGCCGCACGGTGCGCGCTTCCGCGGGGTCCACCCCGCCCGCTACGTCCTCCAGCTGAGCGACCGCGCGCCGCGCCAAGTGGTAGGCGCCGAGCGCGTGCTCGAAGCGGCTGTGGGTGGCGCCCGGGTAGACCAGGAAGGCGTGGCCCAGCTGGCGCACGTAGCGGAGCCGCTGAACCCCGGGCGTGTCCACCAGGGCGAGGGCGTCCGGCTCGAGACGGATGTTGTTCCAGAGCGGGTCGCGAACGACCTCGAACGGCCTCAAAGGATCGGTCCGGCCTCGCGCACCGCCGCGTGCACCTGATCCTGGAACTGCGCGAAGTTCTTGCGGAACATCTCGGCCAGGCGCTTCGCCTGGGCGTCGTAGGCGCCGGGGTCGCGCCAGGTGGCGCGGGGCAGGAGCACCTCGTCCGGCACGCCGGGCACGTGTCGCGGGACCTCGAGGCCGAACACCGGCTCGCGCGTGGTCTCCACGCGATCGAGTTTTCCGGCGAGCGCGGCGCGCACGATGGTCCGGGTGTGGGAGAGCCGCATCCGCTGGCCGGTGCCGTACCCGCCGCCCGTCCATCCGGTGTTGACGAGCCAGCACTGCACGCCGTGGCGGCCGATGCGCTCGCCGAGCAGGGTGGCGTAGGCGTTGGGGTGCCGGGGCAGGAAGGGCGCGCCGAAGCACGCCGAGAAGGTTTCCTTGGGCTCGGTGACGCCGCGCTCGGTGCCGGCGACCTTCGCGGTGTAGCCCGAGAGGAAATGGTACATCGCTTGCGCGGGCGTGAGTCGCGCGATGGGCGGCATCACGCCGAACGCGTCGCAGGTCAGGAACACGATGTGCGACGGGTGTCCCGCGGTGCCGCCGGGCACGTGGTTGGGGATGAAGTGGATGGGGTAGCAGGCGCGCGTGTTCTCGGTGTGGGTATCGGCGTCGAGATCGGGGACGCGGGTCTCCGGATCCACCACCACGTTCTCGAGCACGGTGCCGAACATGCGGGTGGTCTCGAAGATCTCGGGCTCGCCCTCGCGCGACAGGCGGATCACCTTGGCGTAGCAGCCGCCCTCGAAGTTGAAGACCCCCTGATCGCTCCACCCGTGCTCGTCGTCGCCGATCAGCCCCCGCTCGGGGTCGGCGGAGAGGGTGGTCTTGCCCGTTCCCGAGAGGCCGAAGAAGAGCGCCACGTCGCCGCCCTCGCCCACGTTGGCGGAGCAGTGCATGGGGAGCACGGCGCGGCCGGGGAGCAGGTAATTCAGCACGCTGAAGATCGCTTTCTTCATCTCGCCCGCGTACCGGGTCCCGCCGATCAGGATCGTCTTCTTCGCGAAGTGCAGCACGATGAACGTGCCCGACTTGGTGCCGTGCACGGAGGGGTCGGCGTGGAACTCGGGGGCGTGCAGGACCTGGAAGCCGGGGACGAACGCGCGCAGGTCCGGGATCGAGGGGCGCAGGAACATGTTGTACACGAAGAGGGCGTGCCACGCGCTGGGCGTGACGAAGCGGACCGGGACCCGGTAGTTGGGATCCGCGCCGGCGAACAGGTCGCGCACGAAGAGCTCCTGCCCCGAGAGATGGCGGATCACGTCCTGGCGCAGCCGCTCGAAGTGCTCCTCGGCGATGGGCTGGTTGACGTTGCCCCACCAGATGTCGCCCTCGGACGACGACTCGCGCACCACGAACTTGTCCTTGGGGCTGCGTCCGGTGTGGGGGGTGGTGACCGCGCAGAACGGTCCTCCTTCGGCCACCATGCCCTCGCCGCGGCGCAGCGCGTGCTCGTAGAGCTCGGGGGGCGTCAGGTTCCAGTGGACCTCGTGCTGCGGCGGCAGGCCCGCGAGATCGAGGGCGGCGCCGGATCGGCGTCCCGGGGCGCGGGTGACGGAGGATGCCATGAGAACCCGCTCCTTATGGCGCCGTCCGCGGACGTTCCTGCGCGTCCACGGCGGCGATGATGGCCATGTTGACGATGTCGTTCACTTCGGCGCCCCGCTGCAACACGTGCACCGGTTTCGCCATGCCCACCAGAATCGGCCCGATGACCTGGGCCCCGCCCAGGCGGTCGAGCAGCTTGTACGCGATGTTCGCGGCGTCGAGACTGGGGAAGATGAGCACGTTGGCCGTGCCGCGGAGCTTGGTGAAGGGATAGGTGCGCGTCAAGATTCGCTCCACCACGGCGGTGTCGGCCTGCATCTCTCCGTCCACCTGCAGCGCGGGCTCCCGCTGGTGCAGGATCTCCACCGCCCGCCGGACCTTGTCGGCCGCGGGGTGGCGCACCGATCCGAAGTTCGAGAACGAAAGCATGGCGACCCGGGGCTCGAGGCCCAGGTGCCCGACGAACTGCGCCGTGGCGGACGCGATCTCGGCGAGCGTTTCCGCGTCGGGGTCGATGTTGACCGTGCAGTCGGCGAAGAAAAAGGTCTGGTGCTGAAAGACCAGCATGTAAATGCCGCTCACCTGGCGGCGTCCCGCCTCGGCGCCGATCACCTCGAGCGCGGGCCGGATGGCGTCGGGATAATACATGTCCACGCCCGCCACCACGGCGTCGGTCCGGCCCGACGAGAGCAGCAGCAGGCCGTAATACATCGGGTCCTGCACCCGGGCGCGGGCTTCGCGCAGGGTGATGCCCCGGCGGCGGCGGCGGGTCCAGAGCTCGTGCGCCAGCTCCTCGCGGTCTCCCGCGGCGCGCGGGTCCAGGATCTCGACGTCTTCGAGGGTGATCCCGACGTCGTCGGCCTGGCGGCGGATTTCCTGAAGGTCGCCCAGGAGCAGGGGCTGAGCGATCCCGTCGTCGGCGAGAATGCGCGCGGCGCGGATGATGCTCGGGTCGTCCCCTTCGGGGAACACGATCCGCTTCGGATCCTGCTGGGCCCGCGATGAAAGGCCGCGCATCACTTCCCGGGCGCGGCCCAGCCGCGCGTCGAGCTGGGCGCGGTACTCCTCCACGTCGATCACCCGGCCCGCGATTCCGGAGCCGACGGCCGCCCAGGCGACCGCGGGCGCCACCCACAGCAGGACCCGGGGGTCGAAGGGTTTGGGGATCAGGTAGTCCCGGCCGAAGCGCAGCCGTTCGAGGCCGTACGCGCGCATCACCGACTCGGGCACCTCTTCCTTGGCGAGAGCGGCCAGGGCCCGGGTCGCGGCCATCTCCATTTCGCCGTTGATCCCCCGCGCCCGAACGTCGAGGGCGCCGCGGAAGATGAATGGAAACCCCAGCACGTTGTTGACCTGATTGGGGAAGTCGGAGCGCCCGGTGGCGATGATCGCGTCCGGGCGCGCCGCCCGCACCTGGTCCGGCATGATCTCGGGATCGGGATTGGCGAGCGCGAACACGATCGGATCCTTCGCCATGCCGCGGAGCATCTCCCCGGTGATCACTCCCGCCACGGAGAGCCCCACCAGCACGTCCGCGCCCTTCAGCGCCTCGGCGATGGTGCGGGTCTTCCGCGGCCCCGCGAAGCGGCGCTTGTAGGGGTCGAGGTCGGAGCGCCCGTCGTGAATCACGCCCTTCTGGTCCGCGAGCGTGATGTGCTCCCGCTTGACGCCCAGCCGCACGTAATGCTCCGCGGTCGCGATCGCCGCGGCGCCGGCGCCCGAGAACACCACCCGCACCTCGCCGGGGGACTTGCCCACCAGCTCCAGCGCGTTCAGGAGCGCCGCGCCGGAGATGATGGCGGTGCCGTGCTGATCGTCGTGGAAGACGGGGATCTTGAGCGTCTCGCGGAGCTTCTCTTCCACGTAGAAGCAATCCGGAGAACGGACGTCCTCCAGGTTGATGCCGCCGACCGTCGGCTCGAGGAGCTGGCAGAACCGGATCAGGTCGTCCGGGTTCTCGGAGCCGACCTCGAGGTCGAACACGTCCAGGTCGGCGAAGGCCTTGAAGAGAATCCCCTTGCCCTCCATCACCGGCTTCGCGGCGAGGGGGCCGATGTTGCCGAGCCCCAGGACGGCGGTGCCGTTGCTCACCACCGCCACCAGGTTGCCGCGGGTGGTATAGGTGTAGACATCGTCCGGCCGCGCCACGATCTCGCGACAGGGCTCCGCCACCCCGGGGGTGTAGGCCAGGGAGAGGTCGCGCTGGTTCTTGAACGGCTTGGTGGGCGTGACCTGGATTTTCCCCGGGCGGCCCTGCGAGTGATAATCGAGGGCCTCCTGGCGGCGGTCGGACATCGAGGGCACAAGTCCTTTTTGGGGAAGGGGTTATGCTATCGGCGGGGGCGCCGACTGTCAAGCCGAATTCCTCCGGTCCGGATCGTCCCCCCGCGCTCGGGGCCGGGTTACTCGTGGCGGGGGAGCAAGTTACGGCGGGGGCAGGACCGAGGATCGGGTGTGGTACAGCAGCTCGGCGGTGTGGCGATCGATCTCGGTCGGCGCCGACGCGGTGACGTTGGAGTACATGATGTCGGCGGGATTGGGGCTGTGCTGCAGCAGGCCGAGCGAATGCCCCAGCTCGTGGATGGCGACGCGGCGCAAGCAGGCCTGGACCTGGGCGGCGGAGTAGGGCCCCTGGGGTTCGAGACCCACCACGATCGGGCCCACCATCCTGCCGCTTGCGTCCACCGAATCGGTTCCGGGCCCCGATCCGAGACTGTGATTGTCTCCGGAGCACGCCGGCACGGGCGCGCCGGTGTCGGGGGGCACGTCAGCGGGCACCACGTTGTTCCACACCACGACGACATCCGCGCTCGAGGAGTCGGACACCAGCACCCCGCGGAACTCCCCGTACAGGAACTGGGTCTCCCAGATGGCGAGCGCCCGCTCGATCAGGAAGCGCATGTTGCCGCGGGAGTCGGCCCAGTAACGCACCGGCACGCGATTGGCCGGCCAATGGAAGACGGCGGCCGTGTCGGTGTCGTTGCCGAGGACCAGGGGGGAGTTCGCAAAGGTGTACGCACATCCGGCGCAATCCCGAACCGGTACGGTCGGTTCGCCGCAGGCCGCGAGCGCGCCGGCGAGCAGGGCGGCGATCAGCACCCGGCGCGTCACGGCGCCGCTCCGAGGGCGGCGGTCACCCCCAGGGTGAAGCGGTGCACCGCGCGCGAATCCTGGAAGCCCTCGGCGCGCAGGGCGGTGGTGATGAATTGATGGAGATCGTAGCGCAGGGACAGGGCGCACCGCCGGAAGGGCCCGGGGAGCGGAGGCGCGTAGTTCACCTGGACCAGAACCAGGCCGGCGATGGACGGATTTCCGTCCTTGAACACGCCGGTCTCGGCGCTGGGCGAGTAGCGCACGCCGCCCAGACCGACCTCCCCGGAGAGGCGGGGGATGATCGGGCGCTCGAACCCCACGGTGAACGCCAGGGTGGTGAGCTGCTGGAGCGCCACCGATCCGGTCGCGTCGACGCGGTGGAGCGTGGAGCGAGAGCCGTCGAGCGTGGCGAGCGCGGTCCAGCCCTTCTCGAGGGGGAGGGCGAGCGCGACGCTCGCCGCGGGCGCGAGCGCCGGCCGCACGTCGAACGGCGTGACGATCGAATCGCGAACCAGATCCGACGAGTAGCGCAGGCCCAGCGAGATCCGCACGCCCACCTGCGCCGGCAGCGGCGCCGCGACGAGAATCGCGACGCCGGCGGCGCGCCACGCGCGTCCGATCACGCCGCGGCCTGCGCTCCTCCGACCCCCATTCGCCGGAGGGCGCCCGCCACCAGCAACAGCAGTCCGTACATGCAGACGATGAGGGGGCCGGTGGGGAGGTCGGCCCTGTACGAAAGCCAGAGGCCGACGGCGGAGGCCAGGGCCCCGGTGCTCCAGGAGATGAGCGCCAGGGTGCGCTTGTTCCCGGTGAAGAGGTTCGCCGTCACCGCCGGCACCACCAGGAAGCTGAACACCATCAGCACGCCGGCCAGCGGCACCGCGAGCGTGATCACCACGCCGAAGGCGAGGTAGAACAGGAAATCCCACCACCGGACGCGCCATCCGTTTCGCGTGGCCTCCTCGGGGTGGAAGGAAATGGTGAGGAAACGCTTCCGGAAGATATACTGAAAGGCGCCCAGCCCGGCGTACACCAGCGCCAGCTTGACGATCTGCGGCCAGGTGACCCAGAGCAGGCTCCCGACCAGCGTTTTCTCCACCGCTTCGCCGCCGCCCGGCACCTTGTCCGCGACCAGCACCGCGGCGGCCGAGGCCACGACGTAGACGATGCCGATGAACGCCTCCTGCGGGACCCGGCTGGTGCCGCCGGAGCCGCGGGTGAGCGCGAACAGGAACGCGCCCAGCGCCGTGGCGGTGAGCGCGAACATGTAGGCCGTGTTGGAATCGGGGTCCACGTGGAAGAGCAGGGCCGAGAGACTGCCCAGCGCGGCCATTTGCGCGAGCGAGAGGTCTACGAAGATGACCTCCCGCGCGATCACGTGAAGTCCGAGGTACGAGAGCATCGCCACCAGCACCATACAGGCGACGAACGGGGGCAGCATCAATTGGAGACCGCTCACCGGCCCTCCGCGGGTTACTGGGCCCCGGCGCCGCCGGCGCCGAAGGCGCGCGACAGCTCCGAGATCCAGAGGTTGATGAGGTCGAAGTAGGTGTCCACGCCCGGCGCGCCGCCGGTGTTGGACGGCACGATCACCGCCCGGGCGCCGGTGCGCTCGGCCACCTGCTCCACCTGGTCGTGGTCATAGTACGACGTGGACAGGAGCACCTGCACGTGCTGGTCCTTCATCTCCTGAATCACTTCCTGCACGTGCTTCGGAGTCGGCGGAATCCCGGGCTTGGGCTCGATGTAATCCATGCAGGGGAGCCCGAACTCCCTGGAGAAGTAGTCCCATTCCTTATGGTAGCACGCCACCTGCTTGCCCCGGAACGCGAGGCCCTGCTTCAGCCAGCCGCCCAGCCGGTTGATCAGTGGGGACCCCTGGTAGGACTTGGTCTGCAGGAAGTCGAGCAGTTTGCCCTGATCGTCCAGGCCGGCCAGCGTCTCTCCCGTCAGCAGCTTGACCAGGTCGTCGCCGTAGAGCGCCCGATAGAGGCGGTCCTCGAAATCCCTTTCCCGCTGCGTGTAGTACGCCGTGTTGGGTGCGTCCACGCGCTTGAGGCCGGTGAGGATGTTGCGGGCGATCTGCACCGCGTTGAGGGGGCCGGTCCAGATGTGCGGGTTGCCGAAGACGTGGATGTCGCCCTGGGTGCGGGAGAAGCTGGTCGGCACGTCGAGCAGATGGATCCCCGCGTACGCCGCGACGTATCCCGTGCCGCCCTCGGTGACCTTGGGGTTGCCGGCCTTGTCGAGGAGCGCGGGAACCCAGAGCTCGAGATCGAGCCCGGTGGTGACGAAGACGTCGGCCTGCGCGAGCAGGGGCACGAAGCTGGGCTTGGGCTGGACGTAGTGCGGATTCTCGTCGCCCACCGCGATGGAGCTGACCGAGCCCTTGTCGCCCACGATCTCGCGGGCGATGGCGGCGTAGGTGGTGAGCGACGTCACGACCTTTACGCCCGACGCCAGGTGACGCGGGGCGGGCGCGGGGGCCGCGACGACGCCGAGAATGAATCCGAAGAGTGGCAGCATGTCAGTAGATCTCGTGTTTGTGGGGACCGATCGCCCAGACCGCCTGGAAGGCGAGCCGGTTGGTGTTGACGGCGAACGGAGTGCCGAGCGGATCGCGCTCCAGACCGCGCTGGTGGAGGAACTCGGCGCGCAGGAAGACCCACTCGCTCTCCCAGTAGGTGAGCGACGGGACCACCGCGCGGGTGATGTCGCCGAAGGCCGGCGACTCGACGTAGTCGCCGCGCACGCCGGCGATCCAGCGCTGGCTCAGCTTGTAGGTCAAGTCCACGTAGCCGCCGAGGCGGCGCGCGCCGGCGACGCCCGAGGTGTCGCGGCGCAGGACGAACAACTCGCCCCGCAGGTCCATCTCGTGATAGAGGGCCTGGGCGGGAGGCCGCCAGGTGAGGCGGAAATCGAGGCCCGTCAACAGCGTCTTCAGGCCGACGGTGCGGCCCGTGGTGTCGGCGATCGCGGCCGGGTTGGTGCCGTACAGCGCCGAGAGGCCGACCTGCGCGTAGGTGGACGGCGTGAGCTGCCAGAAATTGTTGACGTGTCCGAGGAACGCGGCTTTGTGACTGCCGAGGAACAGGGTATCGTCGTTCCCGCGGGTGACCTGGGCGTAGAGCTCGTGCGTCCCCGCGACGCCGCCGGTCGGCGCGGCCCAGTAGAGCGAGGCGCCCGCCGCGGAGAGTCCGTCGCCACCGGTGTAGGCGCGGAGCGCGAGCGGATACTCCGTCTCGGGCAGCGCGTGCAGGTGCCAGCGGTTCAGCTCGCCGAACTGCTGCCGGAATTTCCCGACGTCGAAGCGCAGGTGTCCCGGGAGTCCGATCCAGTACGCGTAGCCCTCCTCGACGCTCACCTCGCCGTTCTCGAGACTGACGAAAATCTTGGTATGCGAGTAGGGGTCGAGGGCGGACTGAAACGCGACCTCGAATTCGCGGGGATCGAAGTTGTCCCCCTGCGCGCCGCTGGTCTGGGCGTAGGCCCGCACGTCGCCGGTGGCGCTGATTTCGGGATTGAGCTGGTTCTGGTTTCGCTCCCGTCCCACGAACTGGGTGGGAGCGGTGTCGGGCTTGATGGTGTCGGTGCCGGCCGCGCTCGCCGCCGCGGCCCGCAAGGCGGCGAGGTCGTCGCCGGCGGATGCGGCCGGAGCCGGCGCGCCCGGTGCGGCGGCCTGGAGGCTGCGCAGGGCGGCGGTGAGGCTGTCCACGCGCGCCTGGAGGGCGCGCAGCGCCTGGGCGAGCGAATCGGCCCGCGCGGCGGTCGGTTGCTGCGCCGCCAGGGGCGGCGCCGCGATCAGCGCCACCAGCAGGGCGGCGCGGAAATGTCCCAGCATTCGTGAGTACTCCCGTCGAAATCGTCCGGAGACGGACCCCAGGGTCCGTCGGGCTCGCGTGCCCCTCGCGGGCGCGCGCTATCAGGCGATGACGGGAGGCGGGCTGCGGGAGCGGGTGGTGGAAGCGGGGCCGTCGCCGGAGCGCGCGGCGAGCTGACGGGGCACGCTCCGGACGGTGGGGCGCCGGGACACCAGGACGGCGACGCGCGCCGCGTGGGCTCCGGTGAGCGAGCGCGCGTACTGGCCCAGCACGCAGCGGGCTTCGTCGTGCAGCACCGCGCACTGCGCGGTGTGGTGCGCTTCGATGGCGTTGGGAGCGAAGAAGACATCGCGCGCGTGGGCGAGCGCGACGCCCGCGCCCCCCAGCGCCTGGAGCGAGAGGAGCAGGGCGGAGAGCGAGGCCTGGACTGGGTGACGCGCTGAGCCGGTCGTCATTCCTTGCTGGGTACGCGTGGGCGCCGTCCGGTGTGGCTCCGGCCGTAGGCCCGGAGCCGGGTCAGCATCCGGCGGTCGTTCCGCGCCGGGTCCGATCCCTTCGGAGTCTCGATAATCATAATCACCCCGGCGAGGCGTGGGTCCCGCATGATGGCCCGGAAGGCGCCGGGTCCGATGGTGCCCTCGCCGATCAGCTGGTGCCGGTCCAGATGGGACCCGAGGTCCGCCTTGGAATCGTTGAGATGCAAGCACTTGAGCAGGGCGAGTCCCACCTCGCGATCGAAGCGGTCGAAGACGCCCGGCGTGTCGCGCGCCACCTCATACCCCGCCGCGTGCAAATGGGCGGTGTCGAGACAGAACCCCACCCGCTCCCGCACCGCCGCCGGCATTCCGTCCCGCAACGCCCGGAGCTCCTCGAAGGTGGAGCCGAGGGCCGTCCCCGGGCCGGCGGTTCCCTCGATGAGCAGGCCGACGCCGGGGACGCGCTCCAGGCACTCGCCGTACGCCTGCGCGTTCCGCGCCAGGCCCGCCGCCCGGTCGTCCATGTAATTCCCCGGATGGGAGACGACGTAGGGGATGCCGAGGGCACGGCAGCGCTCGAGCTCCGCGGTGAAGCTCGCGGCGCTGCGGGCGCGGAGCGCGTCGTCCGGCGACGCGAGGTTGATGAGGTAGCTGTCGTGCGCCACCACCGCCCGGACTCCGTTCGCCGCGAGGGCCTCGCGAAAGGCGGCCGCCAGCGCCGGGTCGAGGTTCGGTTCGCGCCACTGATTGGGCGTCTTGGTGAAAATCTGCATCGCGGTGGCGCCGATCTCGGCCGCGCGGGCGGGCGCGGCGGCGACCCCGCCCTCGGTCGAGGTGTGGGCGCCGAGGAGTCGCTGGTCCCGCGGCTTCACCGCCACTCGTGCTCGGCGAACGCGAGATCGGAAATCAGGGGAACGAACCGGACCCCTTCCACTCGCCGCTCCCGCCAGCCGGCCGGCGCGCGCTCCACCACCAGCAGTTCCTGCGCGGCGGCGTCTCCCACCGGAATCACGAGGCGGCCCTCCGGAGCGAGCTGGTCCATCAGCGGCTCCGGGACCCGGGGCGCCGCCGCGGTGACGATGATGCGGTCGAAGAGCGCGGCTTCGGGCCATCCCTGGGCGCCGTCGCCCACGCGGGCCAGGACGTTGCGCAGACCCAACCGCGAGAACCGCCGCTCGGCTTCGGCGAGGAGCGTCGGGATCCGCTCGATGGTGTAGACGTGCCGGGCGAGGCGCGCCAGCACGGCGGTCTGGTATCCCGAGCCGGTCCCGATTTCGAGGACCCGGTGGGTCCGCCGGGGCGCGAGGCACTCCGTCATCAGGGCGACGATGTAGGGCTGGGAGATGGTCTGGTGCGCGCCGATGGGGAGCGGGCCGTCTTCGTATGCGCGCGGCGCCAGCGCGTCCGGGAGAAACCACTCGCGCGGCACCCGGGCGAGGGCGGCCAGCACCCGGGGATCGCGCACGCCGCGACTCGTGACCTGGGTCACGAGCATCCGGCGACGCGCGCCCCGCGACTCAGGCGCGGGCGGGCGCATGTGACGCGCGTGCTTGCCGTGGCATGACGATAAACGTAGCTTGCCACGCTCTCATATCGTCAGAGGTCACGTGTCGCAGCCGGGGCACCCGCGCGCGCTATTACTGGGCGATCCCGCCATCCGTCCGGATGGCCTGGAGCGTTTTCTGGTACGCGAGGGATTCCAGCTCACTGAGGCCGACATGCCGGGCGCCGGCAGTTCCCACGCCGAGTCCAATCCGCCCGACCTGCTGATCTTCGCGGTGGCCGCCACCGGCTCCAAGTGGACCGAGCAGGTGAAGGATTTGGCCGACGCCCGGCGGTTCGGGGGGGCGCCGGTCTTCGTGCTGCTCAAGGGGGGCGGGCACGACGCGGCGATGGCGGCGCTCGCCGCCGGCGCGCAGGACGCGATGCCGGTGACGGCCCCGCTGGGGGAGCTCAAGGCCCGGATCGAGGCCGACGCGCGGGTCCGGCTCGAGCTCGAGGACGCGCGGGAGACCCTGCGGGCCCGCGATCTCCTGTTTGACATCTTCCAGGAAGTGTCGGCGGCGCTCCGCGCCGAAGAAATCTTTCAAACGCTGGTGCGCCGGGTGGGGCAGGCCTTCGGGCTGTCCCACTGCTCGTTCGTGCTCACCGCGCCCGGCGAAGACAAGGGGCGGGTGGTGGCGGTCTACGAGAATCCCGCCATCCGCGACCTCCGGGTGGAGCTGGAGCGCTACCCCGAGATTCAGGAAGCGATCCGGACCGAGCGCCCGGTGGTGATCAACGACGTCCACGAGCATCCGCTCTTCGAGTCCATCCGCAAGCGCTGGGTGCAGCAGCAGCTCGAGGTCAACGTGCAGGCCGCGGTGGCGCTCCCGGTGTTCGTGCAGGGGCGCGCCGCCGGCGTCTTCTTCCTGCGCACCGAGCGCGGGGATCCCGAGCTCCGGCCGCAGGACGTCACCTTCGCGAACACCATCGCGCAGGCCGCGGCCCGGGTGCTCGAGAACGAAGAGCGCCGCGCCGCCATCTACCGCCGCCAGATTTCGGCCGGCGCCTCCGACGTGCTCACCGGGTGCGCCAGTCTCGACGCGCTCGACCGCCGGGTGCGGGACGAATTCGAGCGGGCGCGGCGCTACCAGCTCCAGTTCTGTCTCGTGATCCTGGACATCGACCGCCTGCGCGACGTCAACGAGCGGCTGGGGCAGGGCGCGGGGGACCGGGTGCTCTCGGAGCTGGGCGCCCTGCTGCACCGCGAGATCCGGGCGCCGGACTTCGTGGCCCGCTACGGCGGGGACGAGTTCGCGCTGATTCTCCCCGAGACCCAGGCCGAGGGGGGCGCGCTGTTCGTGGAGCGCCTGCGCGGTCTCATCGCGCGGCACTCCTTCCCCGACTTGGGGCCGGGGCGGGTGCCGTCCATCTCGGCGGGCGTGGTGGCGTTTCCGCATTCGGAGGTGCTGCGCCCCGAGGATCTGTTCACGCTGGTCGAGGCCGCGCTCTCGCGCGGGAAGGCCAGCGAGCCGAACCGGATCGGCATCGCGCCGGTGGGGAAGTAGCCGGCCGCTTCAGTCGAGCGTTTTCTGGAAGCGCTGCACCGCGAGTCCGATCAGCACCACCGCGAAGCCCGTCAGGATCAGCACCTCCCGCCACAGCGCGTCGAGTCCCACGCCCCGGAGCAGAATGCCGCGCAGCACCTTCAGGAAATGGGTGAGGGGCAGGAGGGCGCCGATCCACTGGAACAGCTCCGGCATCGCCTGCCGCGGGAACATGAACCCGGAGAGCAGGATGTTGGGCAGAACGAAGAAGAACGCGACCTGCATCGCCTGCTGCTGGGTGCGTACCAGGGTGGAGATGAAGAGCCCGAAGGCGAGGCTCGCGACGATGAACAGCAGGGCGATGGCGTAAAGCAGGGTCAGACTGCCGGTGAGCGGGACGTCGAAGATGAACCGGCCGGCGAACAGCACCGTGGTCATTTGCACCAACCCCACGCCGATGTAGGGCGCGATTTTCCCCAGCATCAGCTCGGTCTTGGTCACCGGCGTCACGATCAGCTGCTCCAGGGTGCCGCGCTCCCGCTCCCGCACGATCGCCATCGCGGTGATCAAGACCATCGTCAGGGTGAGCAGGACGCCCACCAGGCCGGGCACGATGTAGTTGGGGCTGCGGAGCCCCGGGTTGTAGCGGGGCCGGACCCGGGCGTCGAGCGGGACGGCGCGGTGCGCCGCGGCGGAGAGGATCTCGAGGTTGCGCGCCTGGGCCACGCCCGCCGCGGCGGCGAGGGCCGACTGCGACGACAGCGGATCGGACGCGTCCACGATGATCTGGACCGTGGCGGTGCGCCCGCGCGCCAGATCGCGCGGGAACTGGTGCGGCACCACGATCCCGGCCTGCGCGTCGCCCCGGGCGATCCGCCGGTCGAGCGCGGGGCGGTCGTCCACCCAGGCCACGATCCGGAAGTTGCCGGTGTTCTCGAAGGCGGCCACGATCTCCCGGCTCTCCGGCGTCCGAGACTGATCGAGCACCACCGTGGGCAGGTGGCGGACGTCGGTCTGGATGGCGTATCCGAAAAGGAGGAGCTGCAGCACCGGCAGGCCGGTCATGATCATCAGGGTCAGCCGGTCGCGCCGCATCTGAATGAATTCCTTGCGGAAGAGCGGCCAGAAGCGGGGCATCATCGCTCGTCCCGCTCCTGCAGAATGATGTAGGCGTCCTCGAGCGTCTCGCCGCCCACCTGCCGCGCCACCTCCGCCGGGGAACCGAGCGCGATGAGATGGCCGCTGCTCATCAGCGCCACGCGGGCGCACTGGGCGGCTTCGTCCATGTAGTGCGTGGTGACGACGACGGTGGTGCCCGCGCGCGCCAGGTCCTGAATCGCCCGCCAGAAGTTGCGGCGGGCCGCCGGGTCCACGCCCGCCGTGGGTTCGTCCAGGAAGAGCACGTCCGGCCGGTGGATCAGGGCGCACGCCAGGGCCAGCCGCTGCTTCCAGCCGCCGGAGAGCTGTCCCGCCAGCTGGAGCGTCCGCTCGGCGGCGAGCCCGATGAACCCGGTGACCTCCGCGATCCGCGCCGCGCGGGCCTCGCCCCGCAGTCCGTAGACCCCGGCGTAGAAATCGAGGTTCTCGGCCACGGTCAGGTCCTCGTAGAGGCCGAATCGCTGGGACATGTAACCGATGTGGGACTTCACCCGCTCCGGCGCCTGGGCCACGTCCACCCCGGCGACGCTGGCGCTTCCGGCACTGGGCTCGAGCAGGCCGCAGAGCATCCGGATGGTGGTGGTTTTCCCGGAGCCGTTGGGCCCGAGGAGGCCGAAGATCTCGCCGGGGGGGACTTCGAGGGAGAGATCGCGTACCGCGGTCACTGCGCCGAAGCGGCGGGTGAGCGCGCGGGTGACGATCGCCGGCGCGGTCACGGCCGGCGAGGCAGCTCGACGGTGACCGGCATTCCGGCCTTGAGGTGGCCCGAGGTGTCGTCCACGGTCACCTTGATGCCGAAGACGAGGTCGGCGCGTTCGCGCTCGGTGAGCGCGGCTCGGGGGGTGAATTCCGCCCGGGGCGAGATCTCGGTGACCCGGCCGGTGAACACGCGGCTGTCGCCGTCGGCCCGCACCGTCGCGGGGGACCCGACGCGGACCGCGGCCACATCCCGGTCCCCCACGTAGGCGCGCACCCAGGGCTGCGACACCACGCCCAGCGAGACCACCGGCGTGCCCGCGCCCAGCACCTCACCCGGGTCCGCGTAGCGCGCGAGAATCACGCCCGACGCCGGGGCGATGACGGTGAGCTGATCGAGGATGGAGCGCGCCTGCGCGAGCCCCGCGCGGGCGGCGTCCGACTCGGCGCCCGAGGCGCGCGCGGCGGCGAGGCGCGCGTTGGCTCCGGCGACGGCGGAGGCGAGGCCGTCGAATTGCTGGGCCGAGACGATGCCCTGCTGGCGCAGGGGCCGCGCGCGGGCGAGATCGTCGGCGGCGCGCGCGGAGTCGGCGAGGGCGGCGGACACTTCGGCGGTGCGGGTCGCGGCGGCGGAGGCCTGGGCGCGGCGCTGGGCGATCAGCGCGTCGAGGCCCGGCTGGTCGAGGAT
>Ga0079221_10000078_pt1 | contig 19971 bp, 19 predicted proteins | sample GAAS200_FD_75069 | JGI IMG/M metagenome (GOLD analysis project Ga0079221, IMG submission 75069) | Agricultural soil microbial communities from Georgia to study Nitrogen management - GA AS200 | ecosystem: Environmental > Terrestrial > Soil > Agricultural land | place: USA: Georgia | collected... | reverse complement strand
CTCGGCATCAGCGACAATTCGCAGGAGAACCATCAATCGCTCGTCTACATTGTTCCCATCGGCGGAGGCGCGCCGCGCCGCATCACCCAAAAATCGCCTTCCTACCTGCACGGCTGGTCGCCCGATGGCAAAACGCTCGCCTTCGTCGGCGAGCGCAATGGCGACTTCGACATCTACGCCATTCCCGCCGCCGGCGGAGAAGAGACGCGCCTCACGACCGGAAAAGGCCTTGACGACGGCCCGGAATACACCCGCGATGGCAAGTACATCTATTTCAACTCCGAACACACCGGCCACATGCAAATCTGGCGCATGCGCTCCGACGGCAGCGAGCAGGAGCAAGTCACCTTTGGCGAGGACAATGACTGGTTCCCGCACATTTCGCCTGACGGCCAGTGGATGGTCTTCCTCACCTACGACAAGTCCGTCTCCGGCCACCCCGAAAACAAAGACGTTTCCCTGCGCCTCATGAACCTGAAAGGCGCAATCGTCCCAGGCGCGAACTTCAAGAACGCCAAAATCACCGTCCTCGCCAAACTCTTCGGCGGCCAGGGCACCATAAACGTTCCTTCCTGGTCTCCCGACGGCAAGCAGTTAGCATTTGTGAGCTATCAGCTGGTACCAAAAGACAAGATGTGAAGCCGGGTGCTGGGCAAGGGCGGGAGCGAAGGGCGAGGGCGTAGAAGGCTGGCGTGCGAGGACTGGGGAGTGACTGTTAGCGGGCGCCCGAAACGGTGGCCCCGAGCTCTTTGAGCTGGGCACGGGCGTAGCGTTCCTCCTCGCTGCCGGGGAAAAGCTTCACGATTTCGCGGAGCTCGCGGATCCCGGAAGACTTCTGGCCGAGGGCAAGCATCGCAGTAGCCCGGTGAAGGCGTGCGGGTGCTAGCTTGAAATTGTTCGGATAGTTGTTGATGACTTTGTCGTATTCAGCGATAGCCTCCTGATATTTCTTTTGCCGGTAGTAGATTTCGCCGATGTAGAACTGGGCGTTAGCGGCGAGGTCGGTTTTGCCGTAATACTTCAGGTAGTCCTGAAATTCGGACCGTGCCAAGTCGTACTTGCCACTCTGTATGTCTTTCAGTCCGTTGGAATAGAGCATATCCGCTGAGGGACCGGGGCCCGAAGGAGCTGCGGCACCCGGCGAAGTTGAAGTGGACGGCGGAACATTCCCGGCGGTTGGCGTAGTGTTCGCTCCGCCTGTTGCGGGAGCGGCACCGCCGGAAGAGATTTTCGCGTCAAGATTCTGAACCGAGTTTTGCAGATCCACGAGCTGCTGGTTGAGCTTGCCCAGGCGCGACTTGATTTCTTCGAGATTGTCCGAGAGCCCCTGGACCTGCGTGGACATGGTGTCGAGGCGCGTGCCCGAGTTGGCCTGCACGTCTTGAACGGACTTCTGCAACGAAGACATCGTTGTGCCCAGGCGGTTGACGTTGTCGTTGAAGCCGCCAACGATCGTTTTAATCGCCGTGTGATCCTGGATCATCTGCGTGGACATGTCTTTTTGTCCCTGCAGAATGGATGTCACGTCGCGCTGCAGGTCAATGATTTCCCTGGCGACGGCTTCGACCGGGCGCGGGCCCATCAGGCTTCCAGCGATTGCGCCGGCAAAGACGGCCGCGCTGAAGATGGCGATGTTGCGTATACGCATGGCAAATCCTCCTAGAGCGTGCGAACGGATCCAAGCATTAAGTTTAAACCAAGCCCAAGTGCAAGAACGAAGCCGGGGAAGCAGCCTCCACTTTAATTAAGAGGGCCGCAGGTGGGCAAGAGTTTGCCCGGCCCTGCGGCCTTATTAGTCACGAAGCGGCTACGAAGCGGTTATGGCTCCGGACAGAAGCGAAGCGCCTCAGTTCAGTTGGCCTTGACGAAATGACCGCGGCGGTTCTGCTGCCAGCAGGGCTCGCCGTGCTCCATGCAGAAGGGCTTCTCCTTGCCGAAGCTGACGGTGGTGAGCTGGCCGGCAGAGACGCCCAGCGAAACGAGATACTGCTTCACAGCGGCGGCGCGTCGGTCGCCGAGCCCGAGGTTGTATTCGGTCGAGCCGCGTTCGTCGCAATGGCCCTCGATGGTCGCCTTCACCGAAGGATGCGCCTTGAAGAACTCCGCCGTCGAAGCGAGCGCCTGGCGGGCGTCAGCGCGGATGTCCGCTTTGTCGGTGTCAAAGTAGGCATCTTGAACCTCCCTGGCCCAGATTGAGTCGATCGACTCCGCCGGTGGCGGAGGCGGAGGAGCAGGGGCGTTCACGGAGACCGCAGCGGTTGCGCTGGCAGAGCCACCGGGGCCAGTTGCCGTGATGGTGTAAGTCGTCGAGTCAGTAGGTGAAACTTTGGTCGAACCCTGCGCATTCACTGCGCCGACTCCCGGGTCAATCGAAAGCTGTGTGGCGTCAGTGGAATTCCAACTGAGCGTGGAAGATTCACCCTTGTTGATGGTGGTTGGATTGGCCTGCAACGTCACCGTAGGACGAGCGGGCGGAGGGGCCTCCTGCTTGGCCGGTGGAGGTGGAGTCACTTTTTTGTGGCAACCGGAAACAAGAACAGCAGCGCTAAACAATGCGAGCAGCCCAGCGCGAAGGGACAATCGCGAAGCCGAATTCATGCAATTCCTCCTGAATACGATGAGTTGAATCCCGTGTACGCCCAACAGAGCCATTATCCTAACATCAGCAGGCTGGGTCCGGGCAATGTATCGTAGCACGATATATTATACCCAGCCGTAAAACGCAAGCGCTCCAACAACAAAGACCAGGATTTCCAGGGGAGCAACAGGCGCTGGCAACCACGTCCACTAACTCAGATGCACGAGCGGCACCCCTGGTTCCATCCGAGAAAAGAGATTTTGAAAAAGTTCAATAGCTGGCCGTTTAATGCGTGGACCAGTTGGGCGACTCGTTGTGGCCCGTGGTGGTCAACTGGTGCGGCTGCGAGCCGTCGGCGAGCATGGTCCAAATCTGGCGCGTACCGGCGCCGGTCCGCGTAGACTCGAAGACGATGTGGCGGCCATCGGGCGCCCAGCTGGGGCGCTCGTTTCGGCCCTGATCGCGGGTTAATTCAACAATCTGGCGGGACGAAGCGTCCATGACGTAGATGTCGTAATCGTCGTTGGGGCGTCGCCAACTGAAGGCCAGTAACTGGCCGTTGGGCGACCAGGAGGGGTCGATGACGTAGCCCTTCTCAGGGAGGTCGATTTTCGCGGCGCCGGTGCCGTCCGAATTCATCAGGTAGAGCTGGGGACTGCCGCCGCGGTCGCTCACGAAAGCGATGGTCTGGCCGGTCTTAGGGTTCCATGCAGGAGACATGTTAGCGCCGTTGGACTGCGTGAGTCGCTTGGGACGATTACAGTTAACGTCGCAAACGTAGAGTTCGGGGTTGCTCTGCATGGAGGAGGAAAAAATAATTTGTGTGCCATCAGGAGACCAGGCTGGCGTGCTGTTCGTGCCGGGGAAGCGCGGGAAAGAGACGACTTTCCCGGTGTCCATGGAATACATGCAGATTTGCGCGCTGGTGATGCCCCTATAGGGCGCATAGCAGGTGAATGCGATGCGGGAGCCGTCGGGCGACCAGCGAGGCGTGAGAGAGATCGAATGAAGGTTGGTGATCTGGTGTTGGTTGGCGCCATCGTAATCCATCACCCAAATTTCCTTGACGCCGGGGCTTGTAGTGCGAACGAAGGCGATTTGCGTTTGCGCGATGCTGGGCAGGCCGCCGGAAAGTTTGCTGATGATTTCATCGGCAAACTGATGGGCAAACTTGCGGACCTGCAAGTCCGTGGGCCCGCCGCGATAGACTTTGCCGACAACCGGCGGGGCCGAGGCATTCCGCACATCATAGAGCCAGGCCTGGATGGTGACTTCGGAAGTGGACTCGGTCAAATTGCCGAAGCCTACATAGTTGGCGTTGGTGGGCTGCTCGATCCAGGAGGTAGCCTTTAGCTCTGCGGGGACCGAAACAACCTGAGGAGGATAGAAGCTGGGGCTGGCGAGATCGAGGATTCCGCAGAATTGCAGGTCGTCGCGGACGACTTGAGTGAACAAAGTAGAGTGAGATTTCGCGGCGTCGGAGCGAGGCGCGACGTCGGCCATGGCAACACGAGGTTTGGCCTGGCCAAGGCCGGTGCTGGTGCGAAACCAATCCTGGGCAGAGGCGGGCCGGCTGCCCAATAAAATAGTAACGGCAAACAACAACTGTCCCAAACATCTTGCGAATTTCAACAAGTTCCCCCCTTTACACGCTGAAAAACCAAAACCTTTGAGCGAGAGCGGTTATTGCAACAACGAGAGATCGAAATCGAAAGTCACGTCCACGTAAGTTCCCATGTAATCGTTGGGCAAAGGCCGAAAGGCATCAATACTTTGCAATGCGCGCATGGCGGAATAGTCCATGGAGGAATTGCCGCTGCTTTGAGCCATGCGAATGTTCGAAATCGATCCATTGGCATTAATTCGGAAAGTCATGGTCGTTTTCGCTCGATGCGCCGCACGAATGGCTGGTTCGATGGTGGTTTGATCCCAAGACTGTTGAATTCGGGTCCGCACCGCGTCCACATACCAGGGATAGCGCCCGCCAAAGTCGCCACCGCCTTGGCCTATGACTCTGTCGCCGGTAGCGGAAGGGCCTGGAGTCTGAGAATAGCCAGTTGGAAGTTTGGGGTTGCCCCCCTGGCCCGGGATGTCGTTGTCTTGCACCGGATCTTTATTTTCAAGCGTGCGAGTTTTGCGGGAAGGCGGTAGAGGCTTTTCCTTGTCAAATTTTGGAATTTTGGTAGCGTCGGTTTTTGGCTCAGGTGGCAAGGGCTTTGGAGCTTCTTTGTGAAGACTGTCTGTGGGGTCGACAGCCTTGCTCTCCGTGACCATTTCTTTGTTTGGCATCGGAATGCCCGCGGACGCGACGAGATTCACCTTGGTTCCACCGAGCTGTCCGCCCACTCCGCCCCAGCCTGCACCACGGTGGTCAAAATACGCAGCGGCGAAGACCGCGGCAATCAGCAGGGCATGAAAGAAAATCGAGCGAAAGAAGTATCTCTTGAGGGAAAGATCGCGCGGAATGGCGAAAGCGGTGGCCATATTCCTATTTTACTGCGTTCGTGCGCGTTCTGTTAAGGGCTCGGTGACAATGCTGATGTTATTAATGCCCGAGACGCGCAGCGCGTCAACCACGGAAGCGAAAATGCCAAAGGGAACCTTCTCGTCACAGCGCAGAAACACACTTTGGTGCGTATCTTTCAGTTGAGAGTGAATCTTCGGCCCAAGCTGTCGGATGTTGATGGGATCGTTGCCCAGGTAGACGCGCTGGTTTTTGTCAATACTAACGACGATGCGGTCCTGGCTGATATCTTTAACTGTTTTGGTCTTCGGGACGTCAATTTCGATGCCGGATTGCAGGATCGGCGCAGTAATCATAAAGATGATCAGCAGCACCAGGACCACGTCTACAAACGGGACCATGTTGATTTCGGAGAGCGAAGTCTGCGTTGATGATTTGCCGATTTGCATCGTAATTTTGCCGCGGCGGCCGGCGGGACGGCCGCGAAAGCCTAGTTAAATGCTTTCTCGACCTGCGAGGTCACTTCCATGGAGAAATTGTCCAAGCGCTGCGCCAGGTCGCGAATGTTCTGCAAGAACTGATTATAAAAGATGACCGCGGGAATGGCCGTGGCCAGGCCCGCCGCCGTGGTAATCAGCGCTTCGGCAATACCCGGCGCGACGGCGCGAAGGCTTGCAGCGCCCGCGCTTCCTAAGCCGGCAAACGCATCAATAATTCCCCAAACCGTGCCAAAGAGGCCGATGAACGGTGTGACAGAGCCGGTAGTGGCAAGCCAGGCCATGCCTTTTTCAACGCGCCGCACTTCTTCGGCAGATTGCAGTTGCATGCTCACGGTGACAGCGGACAAGCTCTTCAACTTGGGAGGGTGCGGATTCGGGGCAATGCCGCCGACTTGCATCTGGAGTTCACGGTAGCCCGCCGAATAGACATTGGCAAACGGCGATGCGGAGGCCGCGAGCGCCTGCGGGCTGGCGACCCCATGGGCGCCCCGAAAATTCTGCAGGAAATGCGCGCTTTGGCGGCGAATGCGGCCAAACATGCCCCATTTTTGAAAAATCATGGCCCACGAAATGAGCGAAAAGAGGAAAAGGATCGCAAGAACGGCGCGGGCAACCAATCCGGTCTGCCCGAGAATTCCCATAATGTCGGTCGCAAGAATCGTATTGAAGAGAAGAATGGTGTGCCCCTCAGCGAAAGAGAATTTTTTTTCTGGGCATAAAAACCGTAACACACGCACCCAACACCCGCAACCCATTCGATGCGCAAGTTTCTCGTTGTGCTGCTTATGTGGAAACAGGGAGTGGTAACTGGTGACGTGGGACCGGTGATGCCACTCAGACGCGCTAATCGAAATTCGAAATTCGGAGTTAAATCCCAAAGCTGGCCGTTCCGGGAGGAATGGCGTTACGCTCCCAAGCCGCATTCGCCGAGTTTCGAGTTTCCGATTTCGATTTTCGCTCTTCAAGGTAAACTGCAAGTTGCAAAAAAGCAGGTGTGGTAAACTGCGAATTGAGCATGAGTAAACCGTTTGACTTCGACGTTGGGCGATTGACGGGGCAGGGGAATTACTCCACCCAAACGGCTGTGGTCTTTCCTCAAACACCGGCAGCGTTTACCGGAGCGCCCGACCGCGCCACATTTTTCCTGGAAACCTTCGGCTGTCAGATGAACGACCACGATTCGGAGAAAGTCGCCGGCGTTCTGTTGGCGCGCGGTTACCGGCAGGTGGAAACCCCGGATGCCGCAGGGCTCATTCTTTACAACACATGCAGCATTCGTGAGAAAGCCGCGCAAAAAGTGTTTTCGCGGCTGGGCGAGTACCGCGCAAGACAGAGCGAAGGAAAGATCATCGGCGTCCTAGGATGCGTCGCCCAGCAGGAAGGCGAAGACATTTTCGAGCGCGCGCCGTGGGTCAGCCTGGTATGCGGCTCTGCAAGCTACCGCAAGCTGCCGGAAATGCTGGCGCAGCTCGAGGCAGGGAATCATCGCGTGACAGGACTCGATACCGATACCGACGAGACCTTCGAGACCGAGATGACGCGGCGCGACAATCCCTTTCGCGCGTATCTGACCATCATCGAAGGATGCGACAAGTCGTGCTCGTACTGCGTCGTGCCATACACGCGCGGGCCGGAGCGAAGCCGCGCTAGCGATTCGATTTTGCGCGAGGTTCGGCAGCTCGCGGAGTTGGGTTACTCCGAGATTCAACTGCTCGGCCAGACGGTGAATTCCTACAAAGACCCAACGCCGCGAAAAATGGGGTTTGCCGAATTGCTGCTTGCGGTGGCAGACGTGCCCGGAATCCGTCGCGTGCGGTTTACGACCTCCCACCCCAGCGATTTCACGCCAGACATCGTCGAAGCCATAGAAGGGCAGCCGAAAGTTTGCGAGCACGTGCATCTTCCGGTGCAATCAGGCTCGACAACAGTTTTGCGCGCCATGCAGCGCACTTACACCCGCGAAGAGTATCTGGAAAAAATCGCGATGATTCGCAACGCTTCGCGCCCGATTGCGATTACCACGGACATCATTGTGGGATTCCCCGGCGAAACGGAAGCTGATTTTGAAGAGACGCTGAGTTTGCTCGATGAAGTGAAATACGACAGCCTGTTCTCCTTTAAGTATTCGCCCCGGCCCAACACGCCCTCGTTGAAAATGGAAGATGCGATCCCGGAAGAAGAGAAAGGCCGGAGGCTTGCGGTGCTGCAAGACAAACAGCGCGAAATCCAGAAAACGCACAACGCCAAGTTAATTGGCGAGACGTTCGAGGTGCTGGTAAGCGGGAAATCACGGCGTGAAAACCAATGGTCCGGATATACAAGTTCGTACCGCCTCGCAAATTTCACTTCCAAAGCGGAAGAACTTCTGGGAACCTACGTTCAAGTGCGTGTGACAGGAGCAACGCCGAACAGCTTGGTTGGCGAGCACGTGGTTTAGCAAGGGAGGCCTCCATGGAAGTGGAAATGAAAATCCGCGGCCTGATGATGGACCCCGTGACCAATATGCCGATTGTTGTGCTGAAGGACGTGCAAAGCCAGGCGATCCTGCCGATCTGGGTGGGCGTGTACGAGGCCAACGCCATCGCGCTGGAAATCGAGAAAGTTCACACGCCGCGGCCCATGACCCATGACTTGCTAAAGAACGTGATGCTCGGGCTTGAGGTGCGTGTCCAGAAGATTGTGGTGAACGACCTGAAAGACGACACGTTTTATGCGCTGATTTGGGTGGAGCGTGACGGGCAGACCATGACTATTGATTCTCGTCCCAGCGACGCGCTGGCTCTGGCGCTGCGGATGGATTGCCCGATTTACGTGGACGAAGTCGTGCTCAAGAATTCCAAAGTCTCCAGCGCGTTCACCGAAAAAAATACCAACGAGCAATTGCGCAACTGGCTGGAAGGCCTTTCCGACGAGGACCTGGGCAGCCGGTACAAGATGTAGTCTCCTCTGAATTTTCATGCCCAACGATCCTGACTGGCTGCCGCAAGTGCGTGAGTTCTGCCGCGACGCAAGGATAAAAATAATGGCCTGGGGGCCGGAAACTCTCGTCGTGGAAGCGAAGTCGCCGGAAATCGCGTCGCAAGCATCAGGTCAACTAAGACAGCTGGGGTTTAAACCTATCGAAGATGAGGCCGACAGTTACGCCGGAATTTTGACGTTGTCGCTCAAGCCATAAACATCCTATCAGTCAAAAAGGCGGCGAAGTTTTCTTCGCCGCCTTTCAGCTGCTTTCCAATACAAAACTCCCTTAGGAGTTGGTTTCTGCTTCCTTCATGTCGTCGTCGGCTTGCTTGTTGGCTTTTTTGACCTCCGCTTTGGCGTCGGCACTGGCGTCAAAGCTCTGGATGGCTTTGCCAAGGCTCATGGCGCCGGTTCCGGTGACTTTTGCTTTCAGCGCGTCAAAGCCGCCGGTAATGTTGAGGTTCTTCGCCACGTGAGCGGCCGCGACGCACTGGCCGAGATTCTTGAAGCCAGCGCAGGCGGTGGCCGCGTCTTCGCCGGTCAATGTTTTGATTTTGCCGGCGATGGCAGTGTTGTGGCTAAGCACGGTGCTGGGAGAAGCGTGCGACATGTTGGTGTGGCTCATGGCGTTCGAGTTGGGTCCGCTTCCGGTTGAATTTGCCATGCTGGGGCCGTGGCCCGCGGGAGGGCCTCCGCCGTGGCCGTGCTGGGCAAGCGCTGGAGAACTGAAGGCAAAGGTCATAGCCGTGATCAGAATGAAATGCTTGTGCTTCACGGGTTCCTCCTGTTATTTGCACTGGCCGGCGCAGGCTGGAATGGGCACCGGGTCTTACTGAAAGGCAGAACTACTGTGTTTTTAGGATGCTCCCCTGAGGGGAAGGGATGCAAGAGCGATGTGGGAATAGACCTCACTCTGACACCTCCGATAAGTGGTGCGATGGCGTCGCGGCTTCTCGATTGAGGCGAATCACGGTGTGGCGCCATGCAAAGAGCAGCACGATGCCGATGAGGATGAGGGCGAGGCTGAGGCCAGACCAAATTCCGAAGGCGCCCCAGTTGCGCGCGAAGCAGAGCCACGCGCCGAGCGGCAGGCCGATCACCCAGTACGCTGTGAAGTGGCAAATCATCGGTGTGCGGGTGTCCCCTGCGCCGCGCAAAGCGCCGGTGGCGACGGTCTGAATCCCATCGAACAATTGAAAGGCGGCGCCGGCAATCAGCAGAAGGGAAGTGCTGTGAATGACGGTTTCGTCGGGCGTGTACATCAGAGCAATCCAGCGCGGGAAGACCAGGAGCGCGACGGCAGCCAGCGTCATGAATCCCGCCCCAAGAAAGATGGCGGTGTAGCCTGCGTCGCCCGCTGAGGCAGGTTTTCCACGTCCAATGGCGTGCCCGACACGGACCGCGGCGGCGGAAGAAATTCCCAGCGGAACCATATAAGTGAACGCGACCGTGTTCAGCGCGATTTGATGCGTCGCGAGTGCCACGGCTCCCAAGCGACCTATGAGAGCCGTGGCCAAGGCGAAGACGCTGATCTCCAACGTGATTTGCACCGCCGCTGGCAGGCCAAGCGAGATGAGCCGCCGGATGCGAACGAAGTCGATGTTGACGGGTGTCTTGAGAAGTTCGGTGCGATGCCGGCGGTCGTACCAAAGAAGATAGCTCACCAGCACGGCTGCCAAATAGACGCGCGAAATGGCAGTGGACCAGCCGGAACCCACGACGCCCATCGCGGGAAAGCCCCACTTCCCGTAGATGAGCACCCAGTTGAAGAGCGCGTTGACGAGGTTGGCACTGACCAGCGCGAAGGCGATGGGTTGCGCCATGTTCATGGCTTGCAGGCAGCGGCGCACCGCGAAATACAGCAGAAGAGGGAAGAGGCCGAAGGCCAGGGCCTTCATGTAAGGAACGGCGAGCGCGGCGACTTGCGGCTCGATGCGCAGACGGCACAGCAGCGGGTCGAAGAACCACACGGGCACCATCAGGAACGGCGTCATGACGATGCTGAGATAAATGCTGTTGATAAGAGAGCGGTGGCAGTCTTCGCGCTTGCCGGCGCCAAAGGCTTGCGCGACGAGCGTGTCGAGGCCGATCAGCAGCCCGCCGCCGAAAAAGGCCAGCACATTGAACAGGTTGGAGCTGATGGCGACGGAGCCTATCGCGCGGGCGCTGTCCGGCAAGTGGCCGACCATCACGGTGTCCACGATGCCCATGCTCATCCACCCGATTTCGGCGAGCACCAATGGCAAAGCGAGCCGTACAGTGGGACGAAGTTCGTGACGGAATGCCTGGAAGCTGATCATGTTCGTGCGATTGGCTAAAAGAGTGTAAGTGCAGCGGGAGGAAGGGGCAAATAGATGTAGCAAGAGCGGAAAACTGTAGGTTGACAGAACTGTTTATAAGCCCATAACACGGCTCCAAATAGTTGCCAGCGTCGCTCGGGGGTCGTCTATTGTAGGAACAAGCGGACGATATAGTCGGCTCGTCCTATCCTCAACGCGAAAAGAAGGCGGTCATTATGTACCTACTTCTTTTAATAGGGCCCGTTGTCGGAATCCTGCTTGCGATTTTGGTGGCAAGGCTGCGGAGTGCTTCTAGACGTCCAAAGAGGTGGATGCCCGACATCCACCGGGTGTGTTAAACCCAGAGTCTTGGCGCCGTAGAATCTATGTGTAACGCAGGGGGTGTGAGATTCAGAAACTCAGGGGCAGGAAGCTCTCGGCAACGTGGAAATTATCATTCAGGAATGGATCGAAACCGCCAAAGAACTCGGCCGCCCTATCCCGGCTCCGCGCGGCCGCCTCGCCTTTCGCTTAAGAGTCAAAGACCGCACCCTTTGGAAAAGCAAATGCCAAAAGGTGCGCCGCCCGCCTCGCTAAACCAATCGTCGGAAAGATTGTAGCCGGTGAGTTGCCTTAAATAAAACCTCAGAAAGCCGGAAACAAATTGCGCCGCTGAACCGTATCTTCTATTGCATACCCATAGGACGTACCTGCATCCTAGGCATTCTCAAGCAGGCCCGGAAAAAAGCGAGGAGTTATGACGTCACTGCGTGCTTGGCTATTACGGCTGGCCGGCTCCTTTGGAAATCAACGGCGCGAGCGAGACCTTGCCGACGAGTTGGAAGCCCATGTCCTGATGCACGTTGAGGAAAATCTCCGCGCAGGGATGAGCGTCGACGAAGCTCGCCGCGACGCTCGCATCAAACTTGGCGGCATCGAGCAAACCAAAGAGAGTTACCGCGCCCGCCGCGGTTTACCCCTGCTGGAAAATTTCTTGCGTGACCTGCGATTTGGTGCACGCACGCTGGGGCAGAATCCGGGGTTCGCCGTCGTCGCGGTGCTTACCCTGGCGCTCGGCATCGGACTAAACACTAGTATTTTCACGATTTTGAATGGCGCCGCTTGGCGACTGCTGCCTGTTCCTCATGCAGAAGAACTCGTAGCTGTCTCGCAGGCCTACCGCAAACTCCAAGGTCCCATCCACCGAAATGTGCGCGAGAACGCGAGCTTCTTTTCTTATTCCGAATACACGGCCTACCGCGACCAGAACCACGTGTTTAGCGGCCTTCTTGCCTATGCGCCCTTTATCGAGGTGAACATGGGCGGCGCACATCCGAAACATCTGATTGGGGCGCTCACTTCGTGCAACTATTTCGACGTGTTGGAAGTTACTCCAACTCTGGGCCGCGGCTTCACGCAGGCGGAATGTATCGCAGGCAACGCAGCTCCTGTTGTCGTGCTGAGTGATGGACTATGGCGGAGCGCGTTCGGTGCAGACGCTTCCATTATCGGAAAGCCGGTTATTCTTAATCGCATTCCTTTCACAGTGATTGGCATCGCCCCTCCAGGCTTCCAAGGTAGTGAGCCGATTCCATCGCAGTTTTGGGCTCCTGTGAACTTGCAGAGCAGTCTTCTGCGTGAGCCGGATCGTCTTGCCGACGATTCTCAAAGCTGGCTCGGACTGTTGGGACGCACGAAGAGTGGGATATCCGCGAAACAAACCCGCGCCGACCTCGGCGTCATCGCCGGCCAAATCGACCAGCGCGACCCAGGCCGCGTCACTACGGTGGCCATCGACACGGCCACGCTCTTCTCCGTTCCGGAAGAGCGGTTCGTGTTGCTCAGTATGGGTGGCGCTCTTCTCTTTGCGGTGAGTATGGTGCTGCTGATTGCCTGTGTGAACGTCGCTAGCCTGCTCCTTGCACGTGCCGCCGGGCGCCGCAAAGAAATTGCCGTCAGGCTCGCAATGGGCGCCAGCCGAGAGCGTCTCATCCAACAGTTATTTACCGAGAGTCTCTTGGTTGCCCTCCTTGCTGGATTGCTGGGCTCGCTCATTTCGTTCTGGTCTACAACGGGCCTGGTGCGATTTCTTCAATCCAACATATCTGCAGGCTACTGGCCCGTGGCGCTCAACATCAGTCCCGACGTCCACGTTCTGGCTTATGCGCTCGGCCTGACGCTGCTCACCGGGATTGCCTTTGGTTTAGCGCCTGCGCTCCAGTCTTCGCGAGCGGATCTCGCTTGCGCGATGAAGGGAGAAAGTGCCGACTCAGGTGCCGAGCCTCGCCCGAGAGATCTCTTGCGCGGCGCGCTCGTGGCGGCGCAAGTGGCCGCGTGCATGGTCCTGTTGCTTGCCGCGGGGCTATTGCTGCGTGGGCTTCACCGCGCGCAGACCATCGACCCCGGTTTTCGCATGAAGAATGTCGCAGCAATCTCCCTCGATCTCAATGGAGCAGGTTATGACAATCACCGCGCCGAAGCGCTGCAGCGGCAACTGCTCCAGCAAATCGCCGCCCTTCCCGGAGTGAACGCTACAGCTCAAGCCAGCGCTGTTCCGCTGGACGACAATCACCGTGCTACCGACCTTTCTATCCCTGGCCGCGAAGAACACGTCGGTGTCGAGTACAACTATGTCTCGCCCGGCTTCTTCCCACTATTGGGCGTTCCCATCGTGCGCGGCCGCAATTTTACGGGGGCGGAGGGTCAAACTGGGATGCCTGTGGCGATCCTCACCGAATCAACGGCTCGTCGCCTGTGGCCGAGCGAGGATCCCATCGGCAAGACCATTCATTTGGATGCCGCTGACTATGCAGTCGTTGGCGTGGCGAAGGATGCACAGGTGTCCTTCTTGGGGCGCTCCGATAACATTTACGCCTATCTGCCGGCCGGTCCCAAGCAGCAGTTGGACCTCCGCCTGTTGATTTCTGGCACCGGCGGTTCGCCGACAACACAAAGCCTCCGGGCGACTGTCGCCGCGCTAGATCCCGAATTGGCCGTGGCAATCGTCAATATCGAAGAAAATCTCGAACCCTGGCTCACGCCGGGTCGAATCTTCTCGATTCTATGTGGATACCTCAGCAGTCTCGCCTTGCTCCTGGCCGCGATGGGAGTCTATGGCTTGGTATCCTATGTTGTCAGCCGCCGTGTGCGCGAAATCGGAATCCGGATGGCCCTTGGAGCGGACAATCGCGATGTCATGGCTCTTGTTCTGCGCAATGCCATGAGGCCAGTGGTGATTGGCACGCTGATCGGCATCGCTGGCTGCGCCGCAGTCGCTTGGGCGCTAACAACGATTTTGCCCTGGGATATCTCCTTACGTTTCTTGTATGGCATTAGCCCGATCGATCCGGTCGCTTTCTTTGGCGTTCCGGGATTCTTACTCGGTGTTGCCGTCCTCGCGAGTTACATCCCGGCTCGGCGCGCTATGAAGGTTGATCCGATGGTGGCGCTGCGCTACGAGTGAAATCACACACGGTCACGCACCCTTTTCGTATGAGGGGCCACTCGGGCGGAGGTAGTTCACATGGCGGGTGGAGCAGAGACCGAGCGGTGGGCAATTTTCGGGTGCCGCATCCTTGTGGTTTTCAGGGTGCGGGTGTTAGTTACTGTACGGGGCAGGAGCCACAAACAACTAGAAAGCGTCGAAGAAGCTGGCCTTAATGTCCTCAATGGGAATACAGATGGCTTCGGTATTAGAGGCGCCAAAAACCATGCCGACAATTCTTCCCTCAGAATCGATGACCGGCGCGCCAGAGTCACCAATGCCTGCAATCTCTGTCGCAATCAGCAGCCTGGTGAGGGTTCGGGTTCCGGAATCGAAAGCGATCGGTCTTTGCCCATAAATCTCTTTTACGGTTCCCGGAGTGGTGTCATCGGGTCCGATATAGCGCGCAACTTTTTCGCCGGGCTGAAGGCTGCCGCTAAGGCGAATGGGCAGATCGCGGGCAACCAGCGGAACGCCGACGAGTCGTAATAGCGTTACTTCGGGTACGTAGCTGCCGGGGCCAACCGTGGTGGCCTCCTGTTGCTGTTCTACTCCGTTGCTGGTCCAGGTCACGGAGGCTGAGCCGTCTTTGCCGATGGTATGCGTGGCTACGACGATGAACCCTTTGGGGGTGAAAAAGCCATAAGAGGCCATGGTGCCTTGTGGAAGGGCGCTTTTTATGCGCACGACCTGCAGCCCGGCCTGCTTAGGCGAAGGCCTCGATACGATGCCGAGATCATCAGCCTGGACTTTCCCCGCGGGCGGCTTTTCGGGGGAAGAGGAAGAAGAGTTGTGGATGGCAATGTAAAGACCGGTAAAGGCAGAGATGAAACCGGCGAGCGCGGTTAGAAAACCTGGAACGGATAGCCAGAATGATTTTGGGTTTTGGTTGGTGGTCTTGCCCATGTGCCACTGTCTGGAAACCTTTGACCGTTGGCACGAAATGCTATACCAGCAGGGAAGTCCCATACAATGGCAAGTTTTGTTCAATGCTTAGATAGTGTAGGGGCCGGCCCAGCAAATTGGCGGTCTTTTGCGGTCTCCAGCTCAAAGTCGCAGGGGTAACTGGCGAGTGTACTGGGCGCGAAGTTCCATTGACCCGGTCGGAACGGGCTCATAGGCTTGAAGAGGCTCGAAACGCGAAATTCGAAGCTCAAAATGCGGGCAGAGAAGATTCCGGGCTTCGCGGCAGAAATCGCCGGGACCCGCACAAACCGCGGGAAAGCCCGGCGCCACGAAAAGCAAGAGAAGATGCCGCGTTGAAACGCGGCTCTACATTTAAATCGTTTTGAACCGTTCGTGAGGGGAGCTCGCTGTGCCACTGCAAGAGAATGCGAAGTTTGAGCCGAAGGGGAAAGAGATCCGGGGAGTCAGCCGGCTGAATTCGCGAGTGCGCGTGGCGATTGAGTGTACCGAAGAGGGAAAGACGGTGCGGGCGGAGGGGTATACGAAGGATATCAGCGCGCGGGGATGCCTGGCGGTTGCGCCGCATGCGTTTGCGGTGGGGCAGAAGGTGCGGGTGATCAACCTGGTCAACCAGAATGCGGGAGATGGGTATTTGATTTGGCGGGGGCATGAGAGTCCGGCGGGGTGGGAGCTGGGAATCGAACTGCAGGATCCGATCGTGGATTTCTGGGGAATGGATTTCTAGCGTTGGGACTCTCGCCGAACGGCGTTCGGCGTTCCCGGGGGAATTTTCCACAATCTCGCGGAGATTCGACGGATTGGGTGTTTTTTTCCTTGCAAAGCAACTGGGTGCGAACGTAGAGTTGTGCTAGGCCTTGGGGGTTTTCAGGAGGCGGCACCCATATATAGGAACCCAGTTGCCAGATCGCGGCGTGCTTGTGCGCGCGGCCTTTGCTGTCGGCGAGGGCAAGCCCTCTGTCGGGAGCAGGTCCCTAGTCAGGGGCAGGCGGAGGCAGAATGAAATGACTGCCATCATCACGATTGCGAATCAAAAGGGTGGCGTAGGCAAAACAACCACAGCAATTAACCTGGCAGCGGCGCTAGCGACTCGCGGCAAAAGAACCCTGCTCATTGATTTAGATCCACAGGCAAACTCCACTATCGCGTTTTACGATTCCGGGGAAATTTCCAGTTCGATGTTTGAAGTGCTGAGCGACAACCGCGTGACCCTGCCCTCGGTCATCAAACCTTCGAAGGATCCATTGTTGTTCCTTGCGCCCGGACGACTGGCGCTGGCAAAACTCGAGCAAGTCCTCGCAGGACAATTCGACGCGCCGTTCCGTTTGAAAGATGCGCTGGCACCGGTGGTGAAGGATTACGAGTACGTGGTTGTGGACACGCCTCCTTCGCTGGGGATTCTGACGGTGAATGCGCTAGTGGCCGCGACTCATCTGCTGGTTCCGATTCAAGCAGCGTATTTCGCGATCGAAGGAACGGACGATCTTCTGGAAACGTACGAGCGCATACGCGCGCGGCCGAACCCGGGGCTGAAAGTGCTGGGCGTGGTGATTACGCTGTATGACAAGCGGACGAACATTTCCAAGGACACGCACGGGCAGATTCGCAGCGTGTTTGGAGAAGTGCTGTTCAAGACGAAGATCACCAAGAACGTGAGGCTGGAAGAAAGCCCCGCGTACAAGGAAACGATTTTTACATTTGCACCGAAATCGCCCGGGGCCGTGGAGTACAAGAAGCTCGCGGGGGAGGTTATCCAACGTGTCGAAGAGGATCGGGTTGCCCGTCACGCTGAAGATGCGGCATGACGCGCACTACGTAGAGTCACTGACAAGCTATAGCGGGGCGGCCGTTGGACGGATGATCCGGCTGGACCAGATTCGTCCAAACCCGGAGCAGCCGCGCAAGGCGCTGGGAGATTTGCGCGAGTTGACGGAGTCGGTGCGCGAAAAAGGCGTGCTGGAGCCGTTGCTGGTGCGGTACGTGCCGCGCGAGGATTGCTACTACATTATTTCGGGAGAGCGACGCTATCACGCGGCGCGGGCGGCGGGATTGCGCGAAGTGCCGTGCATCGAGAAGATGGCGGACGATGCGGAGACTTTGGAACTCGGGCTGATTGAAAACATTCAGCGCAAAGATTTGACGCCGTTTGAAGAAGCGGATGGTTTGCACCGGTTGAGCACGCAGTTTGAGTACACGCATGAGGACATCGCGAAGAAAATTGGGCGGGCGCGGTCTTCGGTGACAGAAACGCTTTCGCTGCGGAATATTCCGGAGCTGCTGCGGAAGCGGTGCGTCGATCATGGAATTAATTCGAAATCACTGCTGCTGCAAATCGCGCGCCAGCCGAATGAAAAGAAGATGGTGGAGATGTTTCACCGCATCCTGCAAGGCGGGCTGACGCGGGATGAAGCGCGGCGCGAGCGGCGGCAAGAACAGGCGGGTCCACAGCGGCCGCGGCCGTTCATTTTTCAGTTTGAGCCGCCGAGCGAGACGTTTAAGTTTCGGATTCAGTTCAAGAAGAGCCATGTCTCGCGCGATGAGTTGATTACGACGCTGCGGGAAATCCTTTCTCAGCTGGAAGAGGGCACTTCAGAAGCGGACACCACTGCCGCATAATTGTTGGTTGCGCTGCTCGTGCTGACCCGTCAGATTTCTAGCCAGTTGCTGCACTCGAATGGTTGAACTGTCTCCACGGCAAATGCAGGTGATGGAACGCCTTTTTGAGGCGGGCTTTCGCCCGATTGCGATTCCTCCTTACGAGAGCGCGTTGTGCATAAGGAAAGGGAACTGCGTGGCTGCGCTCGCGCCCGTACCGAATGCGGGGTTGAAACTCCTCGCGCCAGCGTCGTATCTGATTGGCGGAAACTTCAGCGTGAAGCTGAAGCGGGGCTCCGGCGAAGTGTTCGTCTGGAAGAAGAAGGAAGTCGAGGCTACACCGGAGAGGGTGCGCGAACTTGAATCGTTCCGGGCTGAGCTTCAGGAAATTCTGGAGTCGCCTCCAAAGCAGTAGTTCCGCGGAATTGCAATTCTTTTCGCCTCGCGGCAAACTGAAATTCTCATGAAAACTTACGACATTATCTGCATTGGAGCGGGACCGACCGGGCTGGCGACGGCCATCGAAGCGAAGCGCGCGGGCATGCAACCGCTCGTGATCGACAAATCCAGCATTTGCAATTCGCTCTACCACTATCCGGTGAACATGGTGTTTTTCACCACGCCGGAGTTGCTGGAGATCGGGGATTTGCCGCTGGTAAGCGCGGCGGAGAAGCCCACTCGGGTGGAGGCGCTGAAATATTACCGGAAGGCTGCGGAGCATTATGGATTGGAGCTGCGGTTGTATGAGAGGGTGATGCACGTTGATGGGAACGATGGGAATTTCACCGTGGTGACCAAGACCGAGAAGGCGGGGGAGGAGAGATATCGCGGGAAAAAGATTGCGGTGGCCACGGGCTACTATGATTTGCCGAACCTGCTCGGCGTTCCGGGCGAGAACCTGCCTCACGTTTCGCATTACTACACGGAGCCGCATCCATTCTGGAAGCAGGATGTCGTGGTGATTGGAGGGAAGAACTCGGCGGCGGAAGCAGCTTTGGACCTTTATCGAAATGGCGCGAGAGTGACGCTAGTGCACCGGGGAAAGGAATTGGGCTCGACGATCAAATATTGGGTGCGGCCGGACATTGAAAATCGGATCAAAGCTGGACAGATCACGGCGCTGCTCAATACGCGGGTTGAGGAAATCACGAAGGATGAAGTGGTGGTGGAGAACCACGCACAGACCAAACGACTGCCAGCGAAACAGGTGTTTGCGCTGACGGGGTATCATCCGGATTTTTCGTTTATGGAAAGCATGGGCGTGAAGCTGGATCCTGAAAGCAAACGCCCGGCGCTGGACCCGAAGACTTTAGAAAGCAATGTGCCGGGGATTTATATGGCCGGTGTGGTGACCGGCGGCCGGCACACGGGAGAGATTTTCATCGAGAATGGGCGATTCCACGGGAAGCAAATCGTGGAAGCGCTGAAGAAGTGAGTAGCGGAGAAGAAGGCAGGAAGATGGCTGATTTGCTGGGGCTTGCGACGTTTGCTAGTCTTGAATTCTATGCCATCCGTAATTCGCGAAGTGGGGGAGACGTTCGAAGCGCTGGTGAAGGGTTTTAGCGTCACGTTCCGGAACATTTTCCGGAAGACGGTGACGGAAAATTATCCGCACGAGCCGGTGCATTTCCAGCCGCGATACCGCGGAATTCACGTGTTGCACCGCGACGAGAACGGGCTGGAGAAGTGCGTGGGATGCTTTTTGTGCTCCGCTGCCTGTCCTGCCAATTGTATTTACATCGAAGCAGCCGAAAACACGGATGCGAACCGCATTTCCGCGGGCGAGCGCTACGCTTCTGTGTACAACATTGATTATTCGCGATGCATTTTCTGCGGGTACTGCGTAGAGGCCTGTCCGACGGACGCGATCACGCACGGCCACGGGTTTGAACTGGCCACGTACGACATCAATTCTCTGGTTTACCGCAAAGAGCAGCTCCTCGAAAAAGCCGTGGCGCCTGCGGCCTCTGCTCGCTGATTGTTCCCGCACTTAGGTTTTTCCCTGACTAACCAATTTTTTGGGGCGCGCGGCTTTCTGCGCGGCCTGCGAATACGTTTGTGACCTCGATCACAACCTCGGCCGCTGTGGCGAAGTGTCTCCTAATCTATATAAAGCTGCCAAGACGTAAGACCGAAGAGTGATCTCGGCGGCGGTGGGTGCGATGCAGATGAATAGGGACGCGGAG
>Ga0079221_10000077_pt1 | contig 20239 bp, 17 predicted proteins | sample GAAS200_FD_75069 | JGI IMG/M metagenome (GOLD analysis project Ga0079221, IMG submission 75069) | Agricultural soil microbial communities from Georgia to study Nitrogen management - GA AS200 | ecosystem: Environmental > Terrestrial > Soil > Agricultural land | place: USA: Georgia | collected... | reverse complement strand
CGATCCCAATTCGTTTCCGTTTAATCCGTGCACACCGGATAGCGACGCGAATTCCTCGAATCCTGTTACCGGTGCGGGTTCGGCGGTGTTGGAACTTCAGTTCTACCCTCCAGGTTGGCCTCCTTTCATTCGCCAAATCAGTTGCAGCACCACCCGATGGTGCGCCGCGCTCAACATAGACAGTGCAGAACTGAGTTCATTCTGCATGGAGCCCGTCAATTTTGCTTTCCTTCAGACCAATGGGATCCCCACCGGGCCGCCAGCTCCTGGACAGCAGACGACTGCCACCTTTACGCCAAATTCCAATACGCTGATGATGAATCCTGGAGACGTTTTGCTCGTCGTGATTACCGACACGGGTGCGGGCCTACTGACTTATGTGCTGGACGCCACCACGGGGGGCGTAGGATACATCTTTGCAAACGCCACTTCAGGTTTCGCAAACACCAATCCAAATTCGTGTCAGACGACGCCGTTCACTTTCCATCCCGAATACAACACGGCTGCGCCCTCGAACATTGTCCCGTGGGCTGCCCTGCAACTGAATGTCAACTTTGCTGTGGAGACCGGCCACTTTGAACTCGGAGCAACCGGAGATGGAGACGCCGACGATGCGCCGTGCTTCAGCGGACCAACAATTCCAGGGTGTTTGGCAACGGTTCAGTCGGGAGACACGGACTTCGATGGTCTTCCCTACCGCGCTGACTGGTCTGATGGGTCGAGTAACCACCCCAGCCCGGTAGTGATCGTGGCTGGTACGCCGTTCACCTTGACCTCGGCTGGGTTCGGCAATTCGTATCCCAACATCCAATTTGAGACCAATGTTCCTTTCACCGAAAGTTCTTGTAACACTTCGACTGGTGTCGGGTGTAACGTCCCGCCTTCGGATGCTGCGTTCTACCCCTTTTTCAGTCAGGGGCTAAGCGGGTCGACATGTTTCTTTTTTTTCGGCAATGACTTTCCCGGCCTCACCGCAAACGACTTCGGCAAAGACGCGCAATACGGCCATTCAAACCCGACGGAACCTGCTTTGTTCACAAGTGGCTCAATGAGGAATCCATGCGTTCCGTGACGATTAGGACTGATGGTTGCGGAGTCCATGAACCGCACAGTGGCATCTATCACATAGCAAGCGTCATGAGATTTTCTGGGCTGTCTTGACACCAGCTGGCTTCGACGCGTGAGTTGATGGACAGCAGTTTACATGAAGAGAGCGTCAATGCTATACCTTTCGAGCTGAGTACTCCTCAGGCAAGCATTGCATCCCAACGACCTTGATCTAACGCCTGATCAAGCTCAGAGATCACGTGAGAAAAGGATTCTCGAAAATGCCAACGCGCATTCCGGCTCGAAAGATCGTGTTTATAGTCCTGGCTTGCTCCCTGCTCGCGGGCGCCCAACAAGCTCCCAACGAACAGTCGTCACGGGCAGGACAGCCGCAGGCACCTGTTCAAGCTGGCCCCGCCCTCGTCGATGGCTGGGGACGTCCCGTGATCGACGTGCTTAAACCCGGCGAGCCACCGGGCCCTGCTCCTCGCCATGATGTTTCTGGAGTTTGGGAGCCTGCCCGCGGCCCGGGCGACGGCATTCAGGCAAATGGCCCGAGAGACATGCCGTACGACGGCAAGCCGGAGCATGACCCGCCGTACACACCACTGGGATTGCAGATGTTGAAGTCTCATAAAGCGTTATTCGGGTACGCTGCTGTTCTGGAGTCGCTGAGCAATGATCCAAGAAACAAGTGCGATCCGCTCGGCTTCCCGCGCGCCGATTTTTACCAGATCCGCCATACCCAGATCATGCAGGACAATCACAAAGTGGCCATCCTCTATGAATTCGACAAGCGCTGGCGCGTCATCTGGACCGACGGCCGCGAACTCCCGAAGCAGATTCCCTCACCCCGATACTACGGCTATTCGGTGGGCAAATGGACCGACGACACCACACTCGTCGTAGATACCATCGGGACGGTTGGAAATGAAAAGATCTGGCTCGATGAAACTGGCAGGCCTGCCAGTGACGCTATGCATGTCATTGAAAAGTTTCAGCGCGTAAATAAGAACCTGCTGGAACTCACGGTCACCGTCGACGATCCCAAGATGTACACCAAGCCCTGGGTGGCCCTGAATAAATTTCCCATGCGTCTGCAAGCGCCCGATTACGACGTGGTTGAAATGATGTGCATCCCGTCGGAAGAGGAACAATATTATAAGGACTATGGGGATCAAGCCAGCGGGGTGGAGAGCAAGCCGGGCAAATAGCTATGATTCCTCGTCTGCCGGTGATGTGGGAAGCGAACTTTAAAAAATCCTCGGCAAGAATCTGGGCTTAGCGCCCATGGCCGCCCGATACGCCGGCACAGCTTCCAGCAGGCGCTCCTCGATGCGTAGGCGATTCCGAAGCACCCAGGCGTTAGCCGTGGCCGCGAAGGTCGCCGTAAGCCACGCGGTATGGATCAGCGGCAGAGCGATCAGCTCGACGAAAACCCCAAGGTAATTCGGATGGCGGACCCATCGAAAAGGCCCTTCGCTGACGACGCCGAGAGAAGCCGAATCCACGATCTCGGTATTCCAGTGGATTCCCAGGGTGCGTATCACCCACCATCGCAGCAGCGTGGCCAAGACAAACAGCAGCAGTGCGGGATACGCCAGCCAGGGAACAAATCGGCGATGCAACAGCATCACCTCCGCAGCCGCGCCGATCAGCACACCGGCATGGAACGCCACCATCCATCCGTATCGCGGATCCCGATGCTTCCGCGCACCACAATTGGCCAAGTCGCGTTGGTGCCGCCGCGAAACCCCCAGTTCCACCACACGCTCAACACCAACGCATGCCAGCAAAATCAAGAATGCGGTTCTAGTTAGATCCATTGCAACAGGAGCATCTCCGCGCTGAATCCGGGCCCGAACGCCGCCAGCAAACCGCGGTCACCTGTCTCGGCCGCACCTCGCGCTATCCATTCATGCAGCACGAAGAGCACGGAAGCGCTCGATAGATTGCCATAATCGCGCAGAATGTCCCACGATGGCTGCACTTGGCAGGCGCACAGCCCCAACTCCTCCTGCATGTAGCTGAGCAGCTTCTGGCCGCCCGGATGGAGAATGAAGGCCCGGATTTGCTCGCGCGTGAGACCGTGACGCAAAAGCATGCAGTCCAGCAGCGCTCCGATCTTTTCGCGAATCAGCTGCGGCACTTCTTTCGAAAGCACGATGTGAAATCCCGTGTCCTTTAGCTCGAATCCCATCGCTTCGATCGAGGAAGGGAAGAGGTAGCTTTGGCTGTCAACAATCGCTGGCCCGCTTCCGGGACGCCCGGTGATCACCGCGGCGGCGGCTCCGTCGCCAAAGAGCGCGGCCGAAATCAGGTTCGCCTGCGACACGTCGCCGCGCTGAAACGTGAGCGTGGGAAGTTCGACCGCGATCAACAGCGCAGTTCCGCTCGGGTGGGCCCGGAGATATTCCCACGCGCGCGTCAATCCTACCGCCCCCGCGGCGCAACCGAGTTCGGTAATCGGCAAACGCCGCACGTTCGAACGAAATCCCATCTCGGAAACAAGGTAGGCATCCACCGATGGGATCATGAATCCCGTGCACGAGACGCTGATGATCATGTCCACATCGGCCGGCGTGCGGTTGGCCTTTTCGAGCGCTTCCTCCGCCACCTGGCGCGCCAAAGCGATGGCGTGTTCCCGATACTCCGAATTCCTTTGCGTCAGCGAGCGTGGCTCCACGAGATAATCCACGGGAAATAAGGAGTAACGCCGTTCAATTCGCGAGTTGTCCAGAACCTCCAGCATGGCGCTCAGACGCCGCCCAGGGAGCGAGAAAGTCTTGCCGAAATATTCCTTTACCAACTCCAGTGAAAGCACGTTGGGAGGAACGGCTGTGGCTGTTGAGGCTATCGTAATCATCGGTCGGATCTGGCTCGACTCGGCCGCTCCGTTGGTGAGCGTCCGTCGCCGCGGTCCCGAATTGCGCTGAACTGCCGCGCCGGATTTTAGATGCCTCGTCTTAAGGAAAGATGTCCGGCACGGCGAGCGTGGTATCAAAAAAGAAGGCGGAGCTTTTTTGGGCTCCGCCTCCTCGCTATAAATGCAGCAGTCGAAAGAACTATGCCTTTTTCGCGTACCAATCGGAGTTTATTGCCGTGAAGTTCTGCCACTTTTCCGGGAGATCGTCGAGTGCGAAAATCGCGGTCACCGGGCAGACCGGAACACAAGCTCCGCAGTCAATGCATTCCACAGGGTTGATGTAAAGCTGCGTCTCCGTTTCATAGGTCGGCTCGTCTTTCCGCGGATGGATGCAATCCACCGGGCATACATCCACGCACGCGGTATCTTTCGTTCCGATGCAGGGCTCAGCAATAACGTAGGCCATCTTGTTGCTCTCCTTGAGCGGTTTCGGCGCTTCAACCGGCTTACTGGCGACGGGGTAAGCGCAAACGAAGCATTAAGATATAACATCAAACCATCCGGCGTACAAGCCGGGTGTCGGTTGCCTTGACTTTGCCGCGAGCGGCTGCCTACACTCGCGCTTCGCACGCAAAATGCAGGGATAAGCTCCCATGGAATCAGGCGAAGGAAAAATCGTCATCGTCGGCGTCACCGGCGCCTCCGGCGCCTTGCTGGCTCAAACCACTCTTCGCTTGCTCGATGCCGATCCACGCGTCGCCCGCATTCATCTCGTCGTCACCGAAACGGGCATGCGACTGCTCGAGCACGAGCTGCAGATTTCCGGGCCGCTGGCCGAGATCCCTCGGCAGATCCTCGATTTCGCCGGCGCCAAATCGCGCCGCAAGATCGAAATTCTGCCGAATTCTGATGTAGGCGCTTCCATCGCTTCCGGCAGCTATCCGGCCGACTCCATGTGCGTCATCCCATGTTCCATGGGCACGCTGGCCGCAATTGCCGGCGGCGCAAGCAACGACCTCGTTTCGCGCGCCGCCGACGTTACGCTCAAGGAAGGCCGCCGTTTGGTGCTGTGCGTCCGCGATACGCCTTTCAACCGTATTCATCTCGAAAATATGTTGCGCGCCCAGCAAGCCGGCGCGGTGATCATGCCGGCGATTCCTTCCTTTTATCACCAGCCGCAGACCATCAGTGATCTCGTAACGCAATACGTCTGCCGCGTGCTGGTGCAGCTCGGCCTGCCGCAAGACCGCCAATTCGCCTGGCAGGGCCAGTCCCGTCAGCCGTTGCCCAAGACGCTTAAGATCTAACCTCTGGAACTACATGGACGTCGCTTCAAACCGAAAACTGATTGCCAAGCCGGGCCGTGTTCGCACTGTGCTCGAAATGATCAAATTCGAACACTCCGTTTTTGCTTTGCCTTTTGCGCTCACCGGAGCGTTGCTGGCTGCTCGTTATGCCATGGGCCAGGCGTGGCCGTCGCTGCGGCAGATCCTCTGGATCATCGTGGCCATGGTCGGCGCACGATCTGCCGCGATGACCATCAATCGCATCGCGGACGTCGCCTACGACCGCCAAAATCCGCGCACGCGCAACCGCGCGCTCGCCACCGGCGCGCTCTCGATCGGCTTCGCTTGGGCTTTCACGTTCGGAAGCGCGGCCGTGCTGGTGATTGCCGCGTGGCGGCTCAACCGCCTCGCGCTCGAGCTCTCTCCGGTCGCCTTGGCCGTACTTTTTCTTTATTCCTATACCAAGCGCTTCACCATGTGGTCGCACCTCGTGCTCGGTTTCTGCCTGGGCATGTCGCCCGCCGCCGCATGGATCGCTGTTGCCGGAGCCCTTGATCCGCGCATGCTGATCCTGTGCGCCGCGGTGACGCTCTGGGTGGGCGGCTTCGACGTTCTCTACGCCTGTCAGGACCTCGATTTCGACCGCCGCGCCGGGCTTTATTCGGTGCCCAAGCGCTACGGAATTGCTCGGGCACTCGTCGTCGCGCGCGCCATGCACGTGGTCATGGTGGCGTTGCTCGCCTGGCTTGCGGCGAGCTTCGGCTTGCCCTGGCCGGCTTGGGCGGGAATTGCCGTCATCGCGGCGCTGCTGGCCTACGAGCATTCTTTGGTTCGCGCGGACGACCTGCGTCGCCTCAATGCTGCGTTTTTCGCGGTGAACGGTTATATTAGTTTGCTGTTTCTGCTGTTCTGGGGCGCCGCCGTAGCCGTTGCGCGATGACCCCGGCGGAAGCAATCGATCCATGAGTTGTGCGCAAAATACTGGAGTGAAAGCCGCATCCCCCGTCATCGACGACGCGCGCCTGGAGCCCATCGCCGCCAAAGTCCTGGCCGGCGAAAGGCTCAGTTTCGAAGACGGCGTCGCGCTCTACCGCTCGCCCGACCTGCTCGCCCTTGGTTGGCTGGCCAATTACGTCCGCGAGAAGCGTCACGGCGATGTCTGCTACTTCAACGTCAATCGCCATATCAATCCGACCAACGTCTGCGTCGCTCATTGCAAGCTCTGCGCCTTCGGCCGCAGCCCCGAGGCACCCGGCGCTTACACTTTTGCCCTCGAAGAGATTTGGCAGCGCGCCGAACAGGGCCTGCGCGAAGGCGCCACCGAATTTCATCTTGTCGGCGGACTGCATCCCGATCTTCCCTTCGACTATTTCCTGGACCTCATCCGCGGCCTCAAATCACGTTGCCCCGGCGTGCATCTGAAGGCCTTCACCATGGTCGAGGTGGGTTATTTCGCGCGCATCTCCAAGCTCTCCATCCGCGATACCCTACTCGCGCTGAAGGATGCCGGCGTCGACTCATTGCCCGGCGGCGGCGCCGAAATTTTCAATCCTCGCGTGCGCAAAATCATTTGCGACCATAAGGTCAGCGGTCAGCAATGGCTGAATATCGCCCGCACCGCTCACCAGATCGGCCTTCGTTCCAACGCCACCATGCTTTATGGCCATATCGAAAGCGACGAAGAACGCGTCGAGCATTTGCTTGCTTTGCGCGCGTTGCAGGATGAAACCGGGGGTTTTGTCGCCTTCATCCCGCTGGCTTTTCACCCGGAAAATACCGGCCTCTCGCACTTACCCAAGCCCACCGGCTTCACCGACCTCAAGACCATGGCCATCTCGCGGCTGCTGCTCGATAATTTCGATCACATCAAGGCTTATTGGATCATGCTCACGCCTCGCGTAGCGCAAATCGCCTTGCGCTTCGGCGCCGACGATATTGACGGCACTGTCGTGGAAGAAAAGATCTATCACGACGCCGGCGCTACTACCGCGCAATTCACGCCTCGCGCCCAACTCGAGCGCCTGATCCGCGAGGCGGGCCGCGTCCCCGTGGAGCGCGATACGCTCTACCGTCCGATGGATCGCTCCAAGATGCCGCCGCCTCCGCCGCAGCCCGGCGCCAGCCTTTCCATCATCGTATAGCGGGTTCCCGGCGGTTTCGGTCGAAATGCCTTATGCGCGCAGTTAAATTGTTTGTTGCGCGGCTTGCACCGCACCGAGTTCTGCCGCAGCCGATAAGCCCTGCCGCCTGCGGCGATTCAGTAAGGCTTCGCCGAGCAGCAGCGCATAGAACGGCGCATAGGTGAGCCACTGAAAATACGGATCGAAATGCCAGATGCCATTGATCTGATATTCGATGAGCACCTTGTAGGAAAGAAATTGCAAAATAGTGACGAGCAGCCAGGCAGGATTTGGAAAAAAACAAAGCAGCGGAATAATCCAAGTGAAATACCAGGAGTATGTATTGGGCGCGACTATCAGGATGGCGCCGACGATCAGAAACGCGGCGCGGAGCGGCTCGAGCTTCCGCGCCGCCGCCCAGATCGCCAATCCGAGCACCACGCCTTCGCCCACTCCCGCCGCGATCTCGGCGTGCACGGAGAACCACAGCAACACGGCGTAGAGGCTGGGATTGTAGTTTTGCCAGATGGCCTGGTAACGAACGAAGATCTCGGGAAACTGCTCGAGCGCCGAGCGATAAGGCCATACGCAAGCACCGACGAGAAGTGCCGCTCCGCCGAACGCGAGCCAGCCGCGTAGCTTTCGCGGCCACCCCGAGAACCGCAGCGCCAGAGGCAAGAGCGTGACAGGGAAAAGTTTCGCCAGCGAGCCCGCCGTGAGCGTTAGCGACGAGGCGCCCGGCCGTTTTCGCATGATCGCCAGCGCGGCAACCATGCCGGCCATCGCCAGAGCGTCGTTATGCCCGCTGGCCGCGAATTCAACGATGACCAACGGATTCCAGGCGTAGATGGCCAGACGGTAATTTCCGTCGGCATAGGCCTGCAGCCACTTTGCGAGCATCGCCAGCACGAGGAGGTCGGCCAGAACGAAGGGCAGCTTGAAGGCAACCGTCCCCGGCAAAAAGCGCGCTCCCAGCCGGAAGACGAACTGGGAAAGCGGCGGATACATGGACGGAATTTCCGGCCCCGGCATCACGGCCCAGCCCGGATCGCGCAGATACACCAGCCGGGGATCGTTCGGCGCCACGGCATAAGGGTTCCAGCCCGCGTTCTGCACCCGTCCGTCCCAGTGGTAGCGTTGAATGTCAGTGGAAAGCGAAGGCGCGAGCGAGTAAAGTGTCAGGCGAAAAGCCACGGCCGCGGCCACGATGATCCAAAGCGCCGGACCGGTTTTCGCGGAATGCTCGAGCAAGTAGAGGGCGATGAAGTAAACAATTCCGGCGGCAAGTGCTAAGGCGATGGTCGCAATGACTTCGGTTTTCAAATCGCCGAGTCGCGCCATCGAAGCAAAAAGTGCTTCGAGCGCGATTGCCCCCGCTATCGCGACGGAGGTCTGGGAAGCAACACGGCGTACCGCAGACGAAGACTGGGCGGCCTGAGTCATTCCTGGGGCTCGGCCGCGCAGTCCTGGCAAAGCAAGAGTTCGATGGCCATTCGTTCACGTTGAGAAGGGATGCAGAGCTTGTTCACCACCGGCGCCATTTTCTTGATTGCCGCAGCCCAAAGCTGGCTGGGCAGTTGGTCTCACGTCGTCGATCCCACGCGGGATCCGTTTCGTGGAATCTATCGGCTGAATGCCTTCGATCTGGCCATCGTAATCCCATATTTCCTCGTCTTGGGAGTGCTCGCCGCCTACGGATTTCATCGCTATTGGCTGGTCTATTGTTATTCGAAATACCGCGCCAATACCCCTCCTGAGCCTGCTGAGCTCACCGACTGGCCGAAAGTAACTATACAGCTTCCCATCTACAACGAACGTTACGTCGTCGAGCGTCTCGTCGAAGCCATTTCGCGTCTGGATTATCCGCCCGAACTGCTCGAAGTGCAGTTGCTCGATGATTCCACTGACGAGACGCAGCAGGTCGCCCGCAGCTGCGTCGAGCGCTATCGCGCCCTTGGCCTGCAAATACATTATCTGCATCGCGGCAACCGCGAAGGCTACAAAGCGGGCGCCTTGGGCGAGGGGCTGAAGTCCGCCGCTGGCGAATTCGTCGCAATTTTCGATGCGGATTTCCAACCCTCTTCTGACTTTTTGCGCCGCACCCTGCCGTACTTCGCCGATCCGGCTTTGGCCATGGCGCAGACGCGCTGGACCTATCTCAATCGCGATTACTCCGCGCTCACCGAAGTCGAAAGCATTCTCCTCGACGGCCATTTTGTCATCGAGCACGGCGCGCGCGCCCGCAGCGGCCGTTTCTTCAATTTCAATGGCACCGCGGGCGTCTGGCGCCGCAAAGCCATCGAGGACGCCGGCGGCTGGCAGCACGATACGCTCACCGAGGATACCGATCTCTCTTACCGCGCCCAGCTTCGTGGCTGGCGCTTTCTTTACTTGCCCGATATCGAATGCCCTTCCGAATTGCCTGTGGAGATGAATGCCTTCAAAGCCCAGCAAGCTCGGTGGGCCAAAGGGCTCATGCAAACTGCCAAAAAAATCCTGCCCCGCGTATTCCGCGCGGATTTGCCGCTTGGAGTCAAAGCCGAAGCATTCTTTCACCTCACCGCCAACATCAGCTATCCCCTGATGGTCGTGCTTTCGACGCTCCTGTTGCCCGCGATGATCGTGCGCTTCTATCAGGGCTGGGTGCAGATGCTGATCATCGATCTCCCCTTGTTTCTCGCTTCCAGTTGTTCGATCTCCGGTTTTTATCTCGCTGCGCAACGCGCGCTTTATCCTGATTCCTGGAAGCGCCGGGTTATTTATTTGCCTTTCGTCATGGCGGTTGGCATCGGTCTCTCTGTGCGCAACGCCAGAGCCGTCCTTGAGGCCATCTTCGGCGTGCACTCCGAATTTGCGCGCACACCCAAATACCGCATCGAGGGCCAGGCCGGCACTTGGCGTCGCAAAAGCTACCGCAATCGCGCCGGCTGGATGCCCTTCATCGAAGTGGGTCTCGGTCTCTATTTTGCGGCTACCGTCTTTTATTCGATCCAGAACGAGAACTACTTCACCTCCCCCTTCCTTCTGCTCTTTGTCTGGGGCTATCTCTACACCGGCCTGATGTCCTTGGGCCAGGTCTGGCTCGAACGCCTGCGCATTGGAATCCACGCTCCCGAAGAAATTCGTCCCGCCGCTTCCGGCGTTCCCGGCTTTTAGAAGTCTAGAACGGCTCTGCCCACTGACTCTATTCGCGGCTTTCCGAATCGCGTACCGCCCTATTGAAACCGCTCGAAAATCGTGATCAAATCGGGCGCACCAATTCAGGTTTGTCGGTATGCGGGAGGCAATTCATGAGGAATCGCACGGGGATCGTTTTCCTCACCTTGGTTGTGTCGCTCGGCGCGCTCGTCATTAACGCTGCGCCGCAACGAGCTCAGCAGGAAGGTCAGCCGGATGCAAAGAACATGAACCGCAGCATCCCCTGGGCGTACGGTTTCGCTACGCCCTACGTTGCCGCGCCTGCCCCGGGGGGAGGAGGCGGAGCCGGAAGAGCCGCCGCACCGGCGCCCGCTGCCGCTCCTGCTGCGCCTGCTGCCGAACCTGAAGATCGCGATACTCCGCACCACTTACCCGGTACCAATGTCACCTTGGCAATAAAGGACATCGACAACAACTATGCTCCCGGCGATTGGTTTCCGCAGGACCATCCCAAAATGCCCGAGATTGTCGCCCATGGGAACAAAGAGGACAAGGTGAACGCCTGCGGCTTCTGCCACTACCCCAATGGCAAGGGCCGTCCCAACAATGCCGGCCCGGCGGGTTTGCCTGCCGAGTACATCCTGCAGCAAATCGACGATTTCAAGAGCGGTGCCAGAACCAGTTGGGATAAGAGGAAGCGCAACACCGGCCAGATGATTGATATTGCCAAGGGTCTGACACCTGAAGAAGCCAAAGCCGCGGCGGAATATTTTGCCTCCATGAAATGGACGCCGTATGTCAAAGTCATCGAGACCGATACGGTCCCGAAGACTCACTTCGTCGGCGGAGGAGGCGGGCTCTGCATGCCGTTCACCGGCGCCGAGGCGGGCATGGAGCCGCTCGGCAATCGCCTCGTGGAGACTCCCGCCAGCCCCGAAGATACCGAACCGATGCGCAATCCGCGTTCCGGATTCTACGCGTACGTTCCGCCTGGCACGCTCAAGAAAGGTGAGGCCCTCGTGCTTCGCGGCGGCCCCGGCAAGACAGTCGCCTGCGCCGCATGTCACGGCGACGGACTGAAGGGCAATGGTGGATTTCCTTCGCTTGCTGGTCGCTCTCCCAGTTATCTCGCGCGCCAGCTCTATGATTTCCAGCATTTCACGCGCGTCGGCCCGGGCGCGCAGTTAATGCAGCCGGTCGTCGCGAACCTGACCGACGACGATGTGCTGGCCATCGTCGCCTACGTCGCTTCACTCCAACCCTGAACTTGAACTTGATGTTGTAGCTCAGGTCGCCGAGCGCCGCCTTTTGCGTTCGGAGACTTGAGGCTTTGGCACGGCTTGCCGAACGTGTTCCTTGAGCGGAGGGGGCTGCGGAAACCCTCGTCATCCTCAAGGGTGCCTGTGCCTATTCAGGCCCGCAGACCAAGCCTCTTCGGCTCTGGCGTCGTCTCCAGCCTTCTGCGAGAATCCAGCTATGCCTGCTGACACCGATCTGCAAATCCGACCTGCGAACGACCCCGATGCTCCGCTGGTCGTTGAATTCATCCGCAAGCTCGCTGAATACGGAGACATCTCCAGCGAGGCCACCGTCACCGAGGCCGACGTGCGCGCCGCCCTGTTTGGCCCCCGGCGCGTCGCCGAGGCGATCCTCGCCTACGTGGGAAACGAACCCGCCGGCTTCGCCGTCTATTCCTTCACGTTTTCGAGCTTCATGGGCAAACCTGGCATCTTCGTCGAGGATCTTTTCGTTGAGCACCAGTTCCGCAGCCGGGGAATTGGCAAGGCTCTGCTCGTCAAGCTCGCGCGCCTGGGTCGGGAACGCGGTTGCGGGCGCCTGGAGTGGTCAGTGTTGAACTGGAACGAGCAAGCCATGGAGTTTTACCAGGACCTCGGCGCAGTACCCATGGATGAATGGACCACTTTCCGGCTGACCGGCGAGGCCCTTGAGCATTTGGCGGCGGGGGAAGTGAGGCGCGTCAAGCTATGAGACTCCAATGGCAATATCGGTCGCTTTCTTCCGTCGCGATCGCGCTGTTGTCGCTCGTCGGCTTAGCGGTCGCGCCCGTTGCCGCACGCGATCGCGAACCAGCCAGCGTCTACGCTGACCGCCGCGCGCGGGTTGTCGCGCAACTTAAGGATCCTGTGCTTCTCTTCAGCTATACCGGCCGCGAGAATTCCTCTGCGGCTTACGTATTTATGCAGGAGCCTAACTTTTACTATCTGACCGGCCATAACGAAGAAGGCGCCGCCCTTCTGCTGGTGCCTCCGGGGGGTGCAGACAAAGGCTGGCATGGCCCGAATGAAATTCTGTTTCTGCCGCCGCGAAATCCAGAAGAGGAAAAATGGAATGGCCCGCGGATGGGCCCTGCCGATCCCGGCGTTCAGCTAAAGACCGGCTTTGCCACCGTCGAGGCGTTCTCGAATCTCAAGTCGCGTCTCACCGATTTGGCCAGGAGCTACCGCGACGTTTGGACCCTCACGCCCCATCCGGACGACACAGGCTATCCCCACGCGCGCGAATGGTCGGCTTGGATCTCTCAGACCGTGCCGGGAATTTCCCTGCACGACGCGGCGCCTGCCATCGGCGCCATGCGCCAAGTGAAGTCGCCCGGAGAAATCGCGCTCCTCACCAAAGCCATCGAGCTTTCTGTGGATGCGCAGATCGCCGCCATGCGCATGGTGCGGCCCGGGCTTTACGAATATCAGGTGGCCGCCCGCATGGTGGAGGTTCATGCATATGGCGGATGCGAGACCGAAGCTTATTCACCCATTGTCGGAACCGGATTGCATTCCACGATTCTGCATTTCAATGAACTCGACGCGCTCATTCAGGATGGCGACGTCGTCCTGATGGACGTGGGCGGCCAATATTCCGGCTATACGGCCGATATCACCCGCACGATCCCTGCCAACGGGCATTTCACCCCGCGTCAGAAGGAGATTTACGAAATCGTGCTGGGCGCGCAGAACGCCGTGCTCGCCGCCATGAAGCCGGGAGCCAAGCTCCGCAAGGGTCCCGATAGCCTCTATCAGATTGCCTACGACTACATCAATACGCATGGCGCCGATGGTGAGGGGCGCAGCCTCGGCCGCTATTTCACGCATGGTTTGGGACATCACATCGGCCTCGAAGTGCACGACGCCGGCGATGCTGACCGTCCGCTCGAGCCGGGCATGGTGATCACCGACGAGCCCGGCATTTATATCCCGGAAGAGAAGATCGGTGTCCGCATCGAAGACGACGTCTTGATTACCGCCACCGGCTACCAGTTGCTCTCGGCGCGACTTCCCCGCACCGTAGGTGAGATCGAAAAGATCATGGCCGAAGCCAAAGTCAGCCGCGAAGACAAATCGGCCGGCCGGTAGGCGTCGTTTATTTCAAAGCCGTCGTTAAAGACGCGACCAGCGCCTGTTCTTGCGAAGGGAACACTGTACGCAGGTCCAGCACGAGGCAATCTTCCGAGACGCGGGCAATCACCGGCGTCTGGTTAGAGTTCGCCGCAGAAATACCGCCGCGGAGTCTGGCTTCCAGTTGAGTGGCCGAATATTTCGCGCTGCTGATGCGCAGCAAGCGCGTGGGCAGGTATTCGGCGGGAGTCGAACCTCCACCAATCACCGATTGCCCGTCGGTAATCTCGATCTCGGTTTGCGTCGAGGCAAGGACGGGCTTCAGGTCTTGCGCAATTTTCCTGGCCCGGCCGCCGATTTCGTCCGCGCTGGCGCGAATCATTTGCAGCGCCGGTAACGCGTCCAAATCGTTGCGCAGATACGCAAGCAACGTCGCTTCGAGTGCCGCGATCACGGGTTTATCCACGCGCAGCGCGCGAAACAGCGGGTGTTTGCGTATCCGCGCGACCAGTTCGCGCCGCCCCGCGAGAATGCCGGCCTGCGGGCCGCCCATCAGTTTATCGCCGCTGAAGGAGACCAGATCTACGCCGGCTTCGATGCTCGTGCGCACCACAGGCTCGTCGAAGCCCTGCGGCGCGAGATCGACAAGGCAGCCGGAACCCAGGTCTTCGTAAAGCGGTATGCGCGTGCGCCGGCTGAGTTCGATAAGTTCCGTAAGGCCGGGCCGCGCCGTAAAGCCTACGATGGCAAAGTTCGACCGGTGCACTCGCAGCAAAAGCCGGGTTTGGTCATTGATGGCGCGCTCGTAATCGGCAAGCGAAGTGCGATTCGTCGTGCCCACCTCGCGCAGAATGGCGCCGCTTTCGGCCATGATGTCGGGAATGCGAAACGATTCGCCGATCTCGATGAGTTCGCCGCGCGAGACGATCACTTCGCCGCCGCGCGCCAGCGAAGCCAGCGCCAGAAATATGGCCGCGGCGTTGTTGTTGACCACGCACGCGGCTTCCGCGCCGGTCAGGCGGGTAAGCAGCGTGCTCGTATGCGCATCGCGGCGCCCCCGCGTGCCCGCGGCAACGTCGTATTCGAGATTCGTGTACTGTCCCGCTGTTTCTCGAATGTGTTGAATGGCGGCCTCGGCCAGGGGCGCTCGCCCAAGATTGGTGTGCAGAATCACGCCGGTGGCGTTGATCACGGCTCCCAACGAGGGCTTCAACAACCGGGCCACTTCGCCGGCGATTTGCGCGGCGATCGCCTGCGGTTCTGGCGGGCCGTTCACCGAACCTCGCTTAATATCGTCGCGAAGGCGCTCGAGGAAGCCGCGCGCCGTATCGAGCACGAGATCGCGGTTTACGCGAGACGCAAGTTCCGTCAGCGCCGGCCAGCCCAGCAGTTCGTCCACAGAAGGAACCTTACGCAGCAACGCGGCGCGCTGATCGCGAACAGGATCGGCTGCGGAACTCATAGCATGGCATTTCAGCACAGGCTCCGCCTGCGGGCAACAGGAGTGCCACCGCCGCCGTGCCTGATAGGGAGCAGTCGGCGAAGCCGCAATTGACGCACTTGTTACGGCCTTTTAACATCGAAATTCCTCTCGCTCCAATGCCTAAAAACGAAACCGACGAAGATTTGGTCCGTCTCGAGCGCGATATTCGTCAGCTCAAGATCGAGTTCGATCAGTATTTCGGCGGCGGCAGAAAGCGTCCACCGAACGAAATCGAGTGGCGCATCGAGCAGGTGATCAAGCGCTACGGTGACCGTGCCGCGGAGATGAATTACGGGCAACGATTTCGTTACGGCAACTTGACCCAAACCTATTCCAAGTATCGTGAGATCTTTCACAAGCGCATGCAGCGGCGCGAGGAAGGGACGGTCGAGCGCCACTATGGCGCCGCCGCGCGAGCGATTGAAGCCGAGCGTTCCCGCCGCTCACCCTCTTCCGGGTCCGTGGCGATTGCTTGCTCCGACCTGGAACGAGAGACCGGAAAGGTGGATGAGCTCTACCGCGCGTTCCGCGAAGCCTTGCACAGTTCCGGAGAATCGGTTGACCGGCTCTCCCGCGAGAAATTCCAAAAATTTCTGCTGCAGAAATCCGAGCAAATTCGCAAACAACAAGGACAGCAAATCGAATTTGTGGTCAGCGTGGAAAACGGAAAAGCGCGGCTGAAGGCGCGCGTGAAAAGCTGACCTTCTCAAGTTAGGATCCCCTCCTCGAATCTGCCGCATTCACCTCGAGGCGTGACTTTCGCTGGGAGCGCGCTACAATTCGGCGTCGTCATTTCCGTCTCTCAAGTGGAGTCCGCCGGTGCCCATCGAGCGAGCTTTGGTCAGTGTTCACGACAAGAAAGGGATCGTGGAGTTCACGCGCGCGCTCGCACAAGCCGGCGTGGAAGTCGTCTCCACCGGAGGAACGGCGCGCGAGTTGCGCGATTCCGGCATAAAGGTTCGCGAAGTCGCGGAACTGACCGGCTGGCCCGAAATGTTGGGCGGCCGGGTCAAGACCTTGCACCCGAAAGTCCACGGCGGAATTCTGTTTCGCCGCAACCGGCCCGACGATGTTGAAGAAACGCGTAAGCACGCCATTTCTCCAATCGATGTGGTCGTGGTGAATCTTTACCCCTTTGAAGCGACGGCCGCCCGCGCGGGAGTTTCGGCGGAGGAACTGATCGAGAATATTGATATCGGCGGGCCGGCCATGGTGCGCTCGGCGGCGAAAAATTTCGAGAGCGTAGCCGTGATCACAGACCCGAACGACTATGCCGGACTCCTCGACGAATTTGCTCAACGGCACGACTGGTCTTTGGATACCAGGCTGATGCTGGCCCGAAAGGCGTTTGCCATGACCGCGCGATACGACAGCCTGATCGCCACCGAACTCGAACGGCTATCAATTTCCGACGGCGCCGTTCATATCGGCGCGCGGCCTGACTTTCCCGCGGAACTGCATCTGGAACTGACGCGGCACGCCACGCAAAGGTATGGCGAGAATCCGCATCAGAAGTCCGCGCTGTACATTCCCAGCGGACTCCCACCGTCAGGATTGGCAGGGGCGCAGCAACTTCAGGGCAAGGAGCTCTCCTACAATAATCTCGTGGATCTGGATGCGGCCTGGTCGCTGGCGCAGGAATTCGCCGATCCGGCGTGCGTGATCGTTAAGCACAACAATCCTTGCGGAACGGCCGAACAGAAGACGCTGGCGGAAGCCTATCGCCAGGCGCTCGCGTGCGATCCGGTCTCGGCCTTCGGCGGCGTGCTGGCGTTCAATCGCACTGTGGACGTGGAGACCGCCACGGAAGTGGCAAAGCTTTTCGTTGAATGCATGGTGGCGCCCGGCTACGATGCGGCGGCTCGCGATGCCCTAGCCAGCAAGAAAAATCTCCGGCTGATGCAGATCGCTCCGGTGCCTAAAGAGAAGAGGGTCGGGTGGGACTTGAAGCGCATCTCCGGCGGCGTACTGGTGCAGGAGCCGGATACCCTCACGATCGCGGAATCGCACTTGAAAGTCGTTACCAAGCGGCAGCCGAGCCGGGAGGAACTGCAGGACCTGTTATTCAGCTGGAAGATCGCCAAGCACGTCAAATCAAACGCCATCGTTTTCGCTCGCGGGGGACGGACACTAGGTATCGGCGCGGGACAGATGAGTCGCGTGGATTCGGTGAAGATCGCGGTTCTGAAAGCACAGGAATCGCTGGCAGGCAGCGCGGTCGGCTCCGATGCGTTTTTCCCGTTTCCCGATGGAGTAGAAGAGGCGGCGCGTGCTGGCGCGACAGCGGTCATTCAGCCCGGGGGGTCCGTGCGGGATGCGGACGTAATTGCCGCCGCTGACCGCCTGGGGCTGGCCATGGTTTTCACCGGCGCGCGGCATTTCCGCCACTAGCGCCGTTGGGTGACAAAGGCCCCAAAGGCACCATCGAATCCCGGCAAGCATCCGATAGGAAGTGATGCAAACGCGTGGAACAGCTGAATGCACGGCGCTTTGAGCATCTCCGAACTCATGTGATAATCGAAACTTCCGAGGCTCGAATGAATATCCGACTCGCGGCGGTTTTGCTGATTTTCGGGATGACCTCTGGTATTGCTGTCGGCCAGGAGCGACAGCGAGCCCAGGGCGGTGTCTCCCCCGATCAGCGGGCGCAGGCCTACTACAACGTCACCATGGGCCATCTTTTCGAGCAGGAATTTGAATCCTCGGGGCATGCGGAAGACGCCACGAAAGCCATCGAGTTTTACAAGAGAGCCTACGCGATCGATCCCTCCAGTCCTGAAATCGGCGAGGATCTTGCCGAGATTTATTTTCTCGCGCACCGCTCGCGGGAAGCGATCAACGAGGCGGAAGAAGTAATTCGCCGCAATCCCAACGATCTCTCGGCGCGGCGCTTGCTGGCGCGGATTTACATCCGTTCGCTCGGCGATCTGAACAATTCGTCCGAGCAGCAGCAGACCATCGTGGCGGCGATCGCGCAGTTGCGCGAAATCGTGCGGCTCGATCCGGCGGATGGGGAATCGGCATCGTGGCTGGCGCGGCTCTTGCGGCTGAACAACCAGGATGACCAGGCCGAGTCGGTGCTTCGCGGGGTTCTGGGAAAGGATCCGCAGAATAAGGGTGCCGCCGAACAACTCGCGCAGCTCTTGCTGGACCACAACCAAGCACAACAGGCCGTCTCCTTGCTGGAATCTTTTGTACAGCGCAACCCCAGTGCGGACCTCTACGATCGTTTGGGGGATGCTTACCAGCAGATGCAACAGCCGGCAAAGGCCGAAGAAGCTTATGGCCAAGCCGTGGCCCTGGAACCGGAGCAGGCGGAACACCGCCGGCATCTCGCCCAGTCGTTCTACGAGCATAGGAAATTTCCCGAAGCACTTGCCGAATACCAGAGGCTTGTAGAGCTGGAACCCGAAAGCGCCAACAACCATCTCCGAATCTCGGAGATCTACCGCCGCTTGCGGCAGTTCGATAAGGCCGAAGAGCAAATTTTGCTGGCCAGGAAATTGGCGCCGGGGAATCTCGAAGTGATCTATAACCAGGCGGCGGTCTACGAAGCGGAAGAACACTACGATGACGCCGTCCGCGTGCTTTCCAGCGCCGTGGCGGAACTGAAATCAGAATCGGAGTCCGTGCCCGCGCGCCGCCGTTCGCTGGGGATTCTTTATCAGATGCTGGGCCAGCTTTACCGCGATGAACAAAACTATATCGCGGCCATCAATACGTTCGAGGAAATGGTGAGGCTGGGGCCCGAGGAGGACCTTCGCGCCCGCCTGCTCATCATTGATACCTACCGCGTGAACCGCGATCTTCCGCACGCCTTTGATGAGGTCAGCAAGGCGCTCAACGAACATCCGCGTGATCGCGGACTTCTGATCAGCCAGGCAATTCTCTACGGCGAAAACAAGCAGCCGGAGCTGGCTGCCCAGGATTTGCAGCCGCTGCTGGAGAATTCTCCCAGCGACGTGGAGATCTATACCAATCTCGCGCAGGTTTATACGGAGAGCCGGCGTTTTGGGGACGCGGAGAAGGCCGTGCGTTCAGCGGAAAAACTCGCGCAGAATTCTGGAGAGAAGGAGACGTTAGGCTTTTTGCTCGGCGGGATGTATGAGCGGCAGAAGAAATACGAGCAGGCCGAACAGGCCTTCAAAAACGTCCTGGTTCTCAATCCGCAAAATGCGCCGGCGCTGAACTATTTCGGCTACATGCTGGCGGATCGCGGCGTTCGTCTTGACGAAGCTACCGATTTGCTGCGGCGCGCTCTGGATATCGAACCCAACAATGCCGCGTACCTGGACAGCATGGGCTGGATTTTCTACAAGCAGAATAAATTGCCCGAGGCGGAGAGTTACATTCGTAAGGCCATCGGTCGCGATTCCCACGATCCGACCATGCTCAGCCATTTGGGCGACGTCCTCGCCAAGAGCGGGCGCGGCGAATTGGCCGCCGTGGAATGGGAAAAGTCTCTGGCGGAATGGCGTCGCGCCGTGCCTGCGGAATTCGAGGAAGAGAAAGTCATGGAGCTGGAGCAGAAGATTTCCGGCGTGAAACGCCGCCTGGCGCAGCAGAAGCCCGCCACCGCAGAAAATCCGCGCTGATCTGCAGCATGCCCTACATTCGAGTGCCCGCTTTTGCGAAGGTGAATCTGCGCCTGCACGTGCTGGCGCGGCGCGCCGACGGTTACCACGAGCTCCGCACCATCTTTCAAGCCATTAGCCTGCACGACACGTTGCAGTTAGAGCGCTGCAGGGCTCGAAAGATCGAGTTGGAGGTGCTGGGCAATCCGGCGCTCGCCGCGGGCCCTCCGCAGGAAAATTTAGTCTGGCGTGCCGCGGAGGCGTTCCGGCGCGAAACGAGGTCCGCGGGAGGCTTCCGGATCATCTTGCGGAAACGAATCCCCGCGGGCCGGGGATTGGGGGGCGGATCGAGTGACGCCGCGGCCGCGCTGGCGG
>Ga0079221_10000076_pt1 | contig 20276 bp, 13 predicted proteins | sample GAAS200_FD_75069 | JGI IMG/M metagenome (GOLD analysis project Ga0079221, IMG submission 75069) | Agricultural soil microbial communities from Georgia to study Nitrogen management - GA AS200 | ecosystem: Environmental > Terrestrial > Soil > Agricultural land | place: USA: Georgia | collected... | reverse complement strand
CCCGCTCTGCGCGAGCCAGGCCCGGAAGCTGGTGTCCCGGCCCAGGAGGACCGGCGGGCCCGAGCCCTGGTCCTCGGGATTCCGGATGACGGCTCCGGCGGTCCGGCCCGCGAGGAAGCTCCAGATGGAATCGGGCAGCTGGCCCACCGCGATCACCGCCGCCGGCTTCAGCTGGAGCAGGGGCCCCGCCGCCGGGGCGCGGCCCTGCGCGTCGAGCGGGAGCACGACCACCTTCCCGTCCACGGCGGCGGAGTCGAGCGTCCCGCCCGCGACGGGCGTGCCGGTCACGATCACCGCCGGGCCGTCGAGCTCGGCCGCCGGCGGAGTTCCCTGAAGGAAAATCAGGTCGGTGCCGAGAGTCCAGCGCGCCGCGGGGCCGCCCGTGGTCCATACCGCCGAGGATTCGGCGACCGTCTGCACCTTTTCCACCGCGTAGTGCTGGAAGTAGGTCCCGCTGTCGCCCGCGGGCTTCAAACCGAAGCGCTTGAACTCCGCCGCGACGTACGCCGCCACTTGGTTGAGCTCGGGGGACGGCGTCGCCCGCCCGTGCATCGAGTCGTCGGCGATGATCGCGATCCGCCGCTCGACGTCCTGGGCCGTGATCGCCGCCACGCCCTTGCCGGGGGCGGCCGCCGCGGGTTTGGTCGCCGGCTTCTGTGCCGCCAGCAGGGCCGGGACGGCCAGCAGGGCGGGAAGGCAATGCCGCATCGAATCTCCTCGAGGTTGAGTGTGACAGCGAGGCACCGGCGAGGCGCCTCCGACGGCTGACGGCTACTTCCCGCTGATCGTTCGGGCCAGCGCGGCCAGATACGCCGCCACCCGCGCCGCCGATTCCGCGTCGATCTTGTCCGGGTTGTCGTCCGGGGTGTGGGTATCCACGCTCGGCCCGTTGTACAGAAAGAGCGCCGGCACGCCGTGAGCCCGGAAGTACGAATGATCGGACTGGTCCAGGTAATGGCGCCTGGGCCAGGGATCGTCGAGGAGGGTCAGCCCGATCTCGGGGTGGGCGGTGGCCGCCTCCAGGGCGACCGGGCCGAGCCACGAATCGGGGCGGCCGACCACGATCAGGGAATCCTTCAGGCTCTTGCGGCCGACGGATTCCACGTTCAGGTCCGCCACCGTTCGCGTCAGGGGGACCGGGGGGTGTGAGACATAGTATCCGCTGCCCCACAACTCGCGCTCCGTCCCGCTGAAGAGCGCGAACACAATGGAGCCGGGAGGCCGGGCGCCCGCGGCCGCGAGTGCCCGCGCCGCCGCGATCACCACCGCGCACCCCACGGCGTCGTCGGCCGCGCCGTTGAAGATGCTGTCGTTCCCCACCCGCGGCCCGATGCCGAGGGCGTCCAGGTGCGCGGACAGCACGACGTACTTCCCGCGGCGGGTGGAGTCGGCGCCCGGCAGGAGCGCCACCACGTTGGGCGCGGTGCGGCGGGTGAGAATCCGCTCCACCAGGTGCAGGCGCACCGTGACGCCGGGGAGGCGGCGCAAGGCGTGTCCCGGCGGGAGCGGCCGCAGCCCCGCTTCCGGCACGCCCAGCTCCGCGAGGGCGGCGCCGAGCGTGTTGTCCCGCAGCTCGACCACCGGAATCCGGAGCAGGCTCGCGGCTCCGAGGATGGTGGTGCGGACGTTGTGGAGGACGCGCAGCTCGCCCGCCCACTCGTCGTCGGGACGGTTGGTGACGAGGACCCAGGCGGCCGCGCCGGCCCGCTCCCCGGCCTTGATGAGCCAGGTCGGCGCGGCGAGTCCCTTCTCGCCGTACTGCGCGAGCTGAATCACTACGGCCCCGCGGAGATTCACTCCGGCGAAGAGCCTGGTCGAATCCGGTACCCCCACCAGCACCACGGCCGGGCCAGACACCGTGGCCCGCCCGGGCGTGGTCACCGGCACCCAGAACGCGTCCTTCCCCACCCGCCACACCCGCGCCACCGGCCCGCCGAGGGCGACGCTCGAGCTTTCCGGGAAGGCCTGCGACGTGGCGATGGTGTAATGCTGGAGGTAACCGCCCGCATCCCCGAGGGGACGGAGGTGGAGGCGCGCGAACTCGGCCGCCGCCCACTGCGCGGCGCGATCGAGCTCGCGGGACGGCGTGGGCCGCCCGCGGGTGGAGTCGGCCGCGAGCGCGTCGACCATCCGACGGATCTCGGACGCGGGGCTGGGAGTCTGCGCGGGGAGCGGGGGCGCGACGAGGAGCACGGCGGAAAGAAGCGGCAACCAGCGCGGCATGTGGGGAGCGATCCCGGTCCGGGAATTGGGGACCGCAAACCTAACGCGCCCGGCCGCTGGAGACTACGGCCGGGCGCGTTTCGATTCAGGGCTTGCGGCGCCGGAGCTCGGGCTCGCGCGCACGGGGCGCGGGTGCCGAGCGCGGCGGCGGCGAAGCGGGGGGCGCCGCGCGGGGATGATCCTCCCGCGGCGGAGCCGGCCGCGGCTCCGGTTGCGGCCGCTCCCGCGCCGGCGGCGGACTCCCGGATGGTTCGCGGTCCCGCGGCTGCTGGTAGACCGGGGGCTGCGCCTCGGGCGGCTGCCGGTCCCGCGGCTGCTCCACCGGCCGCTGGCGATCGCGGGGCTGGTCCGCGGGCGGCTGGACGTCGGGCCGGGGCCGGACGCCGGGCTGCTGCAGCTCGCCACCCTGCTGGCGCGGAGCGGGCGGCCATCCCGGCTGTCCCACCGCGGGCTGCGACGGCTGTCCCCGCTGGTCCCCGCCACTGCGGGGGCGCGCGTCAGGCGTACCCGGGTCCCCGGGCTGGCCCCGCGGCCGGGTGACGATGGGATCGGAGATCGATCCCCGGCCGCGCTGGTCCTCGGGGAGAGTCCGGCGGGTCTGCTCGTTGGCCGGACGCTCCGCCACGTGGGTCACGAAGGGCGTGTTACTGCCGTCGCGGTCCTTGAAGACGAACCGGGGCTCGGGCCGCAGGGGCCGGGTGAAGACCACGCGCCGGCCGCCGTAGTACCCGCCACCATCGTACCGGTAGGGGTAGTAGTAAGGATCGTTGTACACCACGACCCGGAAGCGCACGCAGGAGTAGTTGTACGGATCCCACACGGTCCAGCTCTGATACGCGTGACAGTCGTAACAGAGGAAACGGGGGTAGTCGTATTGCCGCTGGACGTAATAGGGCACCAGGTCGTAGTCCCAGGCGTCATCGCCCGAGGGCGCGATGCGCTGTGCCAGGTCGGTCAGCGCGACGTAGGGATCGCCGGTGACCCGCCCATCGGACATGGAGGCGTAGTCCCAGTGGTCCCCGGCCTTGATCGGATCATAGAAGAAGGGATCCGCCGACGCGACGGCGAAGACGTAGCCGACGCCGGGATCGTCGTCCACCGAGAACGCTTCGCGGTCGTCCGGGCCCAGCACTTCGTATTCCTTGCCGCCGCGCGCGAAGTTGTCCTCCCACGGCTCCCGCGGGAACAGCACGCGGATCCGGCCGTCGGTATCGACCCGCAGCACGGTGAGATAGGCGTCCTGGTCGGGGCGGAAATAGACCCGCACCTGGTCGCCGCGGTCGTAAGGGTTGTCCCCGCCCGAGGTCCAGAGCTCGACGTGCGGCCGGGCCAGATCGGCCACCGGCCGGATTGCGGGCTTCGGCGTGAGCGAGACCAAGAGCAGCAAGGTGGTAATCATAGGTGCCTCCCGCCGCCCTTCAGGGGCAGGGACCGTGCCACCGGGGCCGTGGCCGCTAACTCCATGTTCCGTAGTCCCTTGGATAATACATTCGGAGTCCGGAAAGGGGCTCCTTGTCCTCTACCACGGACAATTGTCCCGCCGTTAGCTTCCGCGTCCTGATGCCCTCCGCTACCCGTTACGACCTCCTGGACCCTGCCGACGTCGCCACCCTGGGTGGCCTCGAGATCGTGGCCCGGGGCGTGGTGGAGGGCTACCTGGCCGGCGTCCACCGCTCACCCTTCCGCGGCTTCTCGGTGGAGTTCACGGAACACCGCGCCTATCAGCGGGGCGACGAGCTGCGCTACCTCGACTGGAAGATTCTCGCCCGCTCCGACCGTCTCTTCGTCAAGCAATTCGAGGAGGAGACCAACCTGCGGGCGATGATCCTGGTGGACGCGAGCCGCTCCATGGCCTGGCGGGGCGCGCCGGGCCGGCTCACCAAGCGCGCCTACGCCGACCGGCTCGCCGCCGCGCTCGCGCTGATCCTGCTCCGCCAGCGCGACGCCACCGGCCTGATCACCTTCGACGACCTGGTGCGGCAGGTGGTGCCGGCGCGGGTCAAGGCCGGTCAGTGGACGCGGCTGGTCCGCGGTCTCCTCGAGACGCCGGACGGCGCGGGGACGGCGGCGCGAGCGGCGCTGGAACGGGTGACCGGCCTCCTCGCGCGCCGGGGCCTGGTGGTGCTGATCTCGGATCTGCTCTTCGACCGGGAGCTGGCGCTCACCGCGCTCCGGTACCTGCGGCATCGGGGTCACCAGGTAGTCGTCTTCCATCTTATGGATCCGGCGGAAGAAGAACTTTCTGGTCCCGCCGAAGTGCGCTTCACGGATCCCGAGTCCCGAGCGAGCGTGGTGGTACGGCCCCGGGAGCTGGCCCGCGAGTACGCGGACACGGTGCGCCGCGAAGTGGCGGCCTGGCGGCGCGCCTGCCGGCGGCACGGCATCGCCTACCATCACGTGCGCACCGACCTTCCGTTCGGGATGGCGCTGCGGATGCTGGCGTGACGTTCCTGCATCCGCTGGTTCTCGTCGCGCTGGCCGCGGCGGGCGTGCCGGCTCTGCTGCACCTCTTTCAGCGCCGCGTCCCCCCGGCGCAGGATTTTCCGGCGCTGCGCTACCTCTCCGAGGCCGAGCGCAAGAGCGCCCGCCGGCTCAAGCTGCGCCATCTCCTGCTGCTCGTTCTCCGCACCGTCCTCGTGGCGGTGGTGGTGCTGGCCGCCGCGCGTCCGCTCGCCCGTACTCCCGTCGGCGCGGCGCACGTGCCCACGGCGCTGGTCGTCATCCTCGACAACTCGCCCTCGTCGGCCGCGGTGGAGGACGGCAAGCGGGTGCTCGATCGCCTGAAGGCGGTCGCCCGCGCGTCCCTCGCGCAGACCGCGGCGGGCGATCGGGTGTGGCTGGTCCAGGCCGACGGGGTGGTGCGCGGCGGCTCGCGCGACGATCTGCTCGCGGCGCTCGACGCCGCCGGCGTCGCTTCCCGGCGGCTCGATCTCGTCACCGCGACGGAGCGCGCCGCGCGCCTGGTGGACGCCGAGCCGCTCCCGGCGCGCGAGGTCGAAGTGGTGAGCGACCTGCAGCGCAGCGCGCTCGAGACCGGGCACGCGGCCGTTCCGGCAGGCGTGCGGGTGCTCGCCTTCGCGCCGCCCGGCCCCCCGCCCGTCAATCGCGGCATTGGGGCGGTGAGCGTGACGGCGCGCACCTTGTCCGTGACCATCGAGGGCACGCCGGGCGCCGCGCCGGCGCCGGTCACCGCTCGACTCCGCGGCCAGGAAATAGGTCGCGCCCTCGGTGCGCCGGGGCAGACCGTGACGCTCCCGCTCCCCGCGCTTCCCCCGGGATGGTGGACCGGCGAGGTCGCGCTCCAGCCCGACGAACTCCGGGCCGACGATCGCCGCCCGTTCGTGTGGCGGGTGCCGCCCCCGGCCGCGGTCGCCGCCGGTGCCGACGCCGGTCCCTTCGTCGCCGCGGCGCTCGGCGTGCTGTCGGACGCGGGGCGGGTGCGCACCTCTGGGGTCGCGGGCGTGACCATCGGCACCCGCGCGGGCCCCGCGGCGGCGGTGGTGCTTCCGCCCGCGGATCCGGCGCTGGTTGGGCAGGCGAACCGGATGATCGCCGCGCGCGGGGGCGCCTGGCGCTTCGCGCCCGAGGCCACGCCGGGGCCGCTCGCCTCGCGCGACCTGCCAATGATCGCGGGGGTCGAGGTGGCGCGGCGCTACCGCCTCCTCGGACCCGCGGGCACGCCGGGGGATACCGCGGCCGTGCTCGCGACCGTGAACGGGGAACCGTGGCTCGTGGCCGACGGATCGCTGGTGCTGGTCGGCAGCCCGCTCGATACCGCGTGGACGGCGCTCCCCGCGTCCCCCGGGTTCGTGTCCTTTCTCGAGGCGCTGATCGGCCGCGTCGCGCGAGGTGAGAGCCCGGTCGCGACCGCCGAGGGCGTGCCCGGGGTGACCTTCTCGGTTCGCGGTGCCGATACCCTGGGGGCGACGGTGTCGGGCCCCGATCCGCGCGAGTCCGACCTCACGCCCGCCGATCCGGGCGAGGTGGCGCGGGCGCTCGCGGCCGACGTGGAAGACTCCGCGGGGTTCGCGGCGCGGCGCTTCGCGAGCGGGCGGGAGCGGGATCTTTCGGGACTGCTGCTGTTGTTCGCGCTCGCGCTCGCGGTCACCGAGCTGTCCGTGGCGACCCTCACCCGCTGATGGCGCTCGACTTCCTGCTCGACCGGTTCGACGCTCTCCCCGCGACCCGCTCGCTGGTGGGGCGGTTGCCGCGCCAGGGCGCGCGCCTGCCGGTGGGGGGGCTCCCCGGGTCGGCCCCCGCGGTCCTGATGGCGACGCTCTCCCGGCGGCTCGCGACGCGGGTGATCGCGGTCCTCGTCGCCACGCCCGCCGACGCGGAGCGGTGGCTGGCCGACCTGCGCATGCTGATGGGAGACCGGGTGGCGCTCTATCCCCAGCGCGAGGGCCTGGGCGCCGAGGAACCGCATCTCGAGATCGCGGGCGAGCGCGTCGAAACGCTCGCGGCGCTGCTCGCGGGGGAAGTCCGCGTCCTCGTCACCACGGCTCGAGCGAGCGCGGAGCGCACTCCGGTGCCGGACGCGTTGTCCGCCTCCCGGCTCACCCTGCAGGCGGGGCCGGGGCCGGGCGAGAAGGGACGCGCGTCGTTCGGCGAGGTGGTGACGCAGCTGGGCGCGATGGGGTACGCCCGGGTGCCGACGGTGCGCGAGGCCGCGCAGTTCGCGGTGCGTGGCGGGATCGTGGATCTGTACGGCTTCGGAATGGCCGCCCCGGCGCGGGTGGAATGGGCGGGGGACGACGTCGTCTCGGTGCGCAACTTCGATCTCGACACCCAGCGCTCGGGCGAGGAGATCGGCCGGGTGACGGTGCTGCCGGTGAATCCGGAGCGCGCGGACTCGGCGCGCGGCGCGCGGCGGCTGCAGTCGCTCCTCGCCCTGCTCCCGGCGGACGCCCTGGTGGTGACGGATCAGGAGGGCGCCATCGAGCGGGAGGTGGATCGCGCGTGGACCGAAGCGACGCGCCACCTGGAGGTCGCGCGCCGGCTGGGCGAGGAGCCGCCGTCCCGCGAGGATCTCTTCCTCGCTCCCGCCGCCTGGGGCGAAGCGCTGGCCGCCTTCCCGCGCCTCGTGCTCTCCGCGGCCGACGCGGAGGACCGGTTCCCGATTTATCCGCCGGAGACGGTGGACCGCGACGTGAAGCGCCTGCGCGCGCTGATCGCGAAGGGCCCCGCGACCGTGATTCTGTGCGACAACGACGGCCAGCTGGAGCGCCTCGAGGAGTTGATCGGCGAGGGCGCGGCCACGCTCGCGGTGGGCGCGCTGGACGGCGGGTTCGCGCTCCCCTCGCTCCGGGTGCTGACCGACCACGAAATCTTCCGGCGGGCGCGGCGGCTCACCCGGCCCCGGCGCTATCGCGCGGCGATCGCGGCGGCGGCGGACTCGCTGGCGCTGGACGAGTACGTGGTGCACCTGGAGCACGGGATCGGGATCTTCCGCGGCCTGCAGACCATTCAGGTCGGCGACGCCACGCTGGAAGTGGCGGTGCTCGAGTACGAGGGCGGCGACCGGCTCAACGTCCCGCTCTACCGCCTGGATCTCCTCGAGCCCTACCGCGCCGGCGGCGACGGCGACGCGCCGCCGCCGCGCCTGCACAAGCTCGGCAGCACCGCGTGGCAGAGACAGCGCGACAAGACCCGCGCCGCGATCCATCAGATGGCGGCGGAGCTGGTGGAGCTCTACGCGCGGCGCCAGCTCGCCCCGGGATTCGCCTTTCCGCCGGACACGCCGTGGCAGCGCGAGCTCGAATCCTCGTTCCTTTATGAGGACACGCCGGACCAGCGCACCGCGACCACCGACGTGAAGCGCGACATGGAGCGCGCCCGCCCCATGGACCGGCTGCTGGTGGGCGACGTGGGCTACGGCAAGACCGAAGTCGCGCTGCGGGCGGCCTTCAAGGCGGTGCAGGCGGGGAAGCAGGCGGCGGTGCTCGTGCCCACGACGATTCTCGCGGAACAGCACGGGCGCACCTTCCGCGAGCGGCTCGCGGACTATCCGGTGCGGATCGAGGTGCTCTCCCGGTTCCGCTCCACCCGGGAGATCGCGGGGGACCTCGAGCGCCTGGCCCGGGGCGAGATCGACATCGTGATCGGCACGCACCGCCTGCTCTCCAGGGACGTCAGCTTCAAGGACATCGGCCTGGTGGTGGTGGACGAGGAGCATCGCTTCGGGGTGCGTCACAAGGAGCGGCTCAAGGCGCTGAAGCTTTCGGTGGACGTGCTCACGCTCACGGCCACGCCGATCCCGCGGACCCTGCATCTCTCGCTCGCGGGACTCCGGGACATGACGCTGCTCGAGACCGCGCCGCGCGATCGCTCGCCGGTCCTCACCTTCGTGGAGCCCTGGGACGACGCGCTGCTCGAGGAGGTGCTGGCGCGGGAGCTCGATCGTGGGGGGCAGGTGTACTTCGTGCACAACCGCATCGAGACCATCGAGAGCATCGCGGAGCGGGTGCGGCGCCTGGGGCCGCGGGCGCGGGTGGCGGTGGCGCACGGGAAGATGCGGGAGGCGGATCTGGACTCGGTGATGTCGGGGTTCGTGCGGGGCGAGGTGGACGTGCTGGTGTCCACGATGATCGTGGAGTCGGGGTTGGACGTCCCCAACGCGAACACCATGATCGTGGAGCGCGCCGACCGGTTCGGACTGGCGCAGCTCTATCAGCTGCGGGGGCGGGTGGGGCGGAGCCACCGGCGCGCCTACTGCTACCTCCTGGTGCCGGACCTGATCGACGCGGACGCGGAGGACCGGCTCCGGGTGCTCGAGCACCACACCGATCTCGGGTCCGGCTATCGCATCGCGCTGCGGGACCTCGAGATTCGCGGCGCCGGGAACCTGCTGGGCGCCGAGCAGTCGGGGCACGCCCAGGCGGTCGGGTTCGACATGTACCTGCGGTGGCTGGAGGAGACGGTTCGAGCCTTGCAGGGTAAGGAAGAGGCGGGGCAAGGAACCGGCGCGCCCCCCGAGGTGGTGCTCGATCAGCCGGCGTTCCTCGCCGACGAATACATCCCGGACGCCGTGGCGAAGCTCGAAGTGTACCGGCGGCTGGCGCGGGCCGAGTCGTCATGCGAGATTGCGGCCCTGCGCGACGAACTGCGCGACCGGTTCGGCCCGGTACCCGAGGCCGCCGCGCGGCTGCTCCTCGTCGCCGAACTCCGCGCGCTCGGCGCCCGGGTGGGACTGGAAACGGTCCTGGTCAGGGGCGACGAGGCGCGGCTCACGTTTCGGCGGAACGCCGCGCCCCGGCTGGCGCGTCTCACGGCGGCGATGGACGCGGTGCAGTTCGAGGCGGAGGTGCGGCGCGCCGTGCCGCTGTCGCTCCGGCTCCGCCGCCTGGGCGGCGAGGCCATCGGCCCCGGCCTGTCGCGCGCGCTGCGCGCGGTCATCGAAGACCCACAACCCAAGGAGTCGTGATGCGGCGGTTCGGACTGGTGCTGGTGATGCTGTCGGCTGCGGGCTGCGGCGCGCTCTCGGACGCGTTCTCGGCGCATCCGCAATCCGCCGCCAGCGCGGCCGGACAGACCCTGTCGGTCACGCGGCTCGCGGAGCTCGCGAGCCAGGTGAAGGGCATGCCGATGAAGCAGGACGCGTTGAAGCGGCTCGCCGGCGTGTACGTGGACTTCTCCCTGCTCGCCACCGAGCTGGCCGCAGGCAAGAATCTCGACGACTCCACGACCGTGCTCGCGGCGGTGTGGCCGATGGCCGCGCAGCGGCGGTGGGAGCACTTCCACGACCGTCTGGTGGCGGGCCGGGTGCACTTCACCGACGCCCAGCTGGATTCGGTCTATCGGGCGGGCGATTACCGGCTCTTCCAGCACCTGCTCCTCGAGGTTGCGTCCTCGGCGGCCCCCACCGCTGCGGCCGCGAAGCAGGCGCAGGCCGAGCGGCTCCTCCGGCAGGCGGCCGCCGAGGGGGGCCGCGGGTTCGCGGCGCTGGCGAAGAAGTACTCCGACGATCCCGGCTCCAAAGCGAGCGGCGGGTACCTGCCGGTGCGTCCGCGCGGCGCGTTCGTGCCGACCTTCGAGGACGCGGCGTGGCAGCTCGCTCCGGGCGGGATGAGCGGCGTGGTGCGCAGCCCGTTCGGTTTTCACATCATCCGCCGCCCGCCCCTCGCGGAAGTGGCCGACTCCTTCCGCGCCGGGCTCGAGAACCTGCTCTCGATGCAGTTCGACTCGACCTACCTCGCCGACATCGCGAAGCAGCGCGACGTGAAAGTGGACGGCGGGGCCGCGGCCGCGATCCGTTCCGCGCTCCAGGATCCCGAGGGGGCGGCCAAGAGCCGCACCGTACTGGTCACCTTCCACGGCGGGCCGTTCCGGATGCGGGATCTCATCCACTGGCTGAACTCGCTCGATCCCAACGACGTGCAGCAGCTGCCGTTCGCCACCGACGACCAGATCGGCCAGTTCCTCAAGGTCGTCGCGACGCGGACCATTCTCCTCCAGCAGGCGGACTCCGCCAAGGTCACGCTGACCCCGCAGGACTGGCAGGACCTCAAGTCGGCCTACGACTCGATGCTCGCCACCATCGAGACCCAGATCGCGATCACTCCCAAGGACATCGCGGACTCGGCCAAGACGCCGGATGGCCGCGAGCGCTACGCGATGTCCCGCGTGGACGGATACCTGGACAAGGTGGTGCGCGGCCAGTCCAGCTTCGTCGGGATTCCGCCGGTGTTCTCGGACGTGCTGCGGGGCCGGGCCCCGTGGTCCATCAGCGAGTCGGGCGTGGCGCGCGCGGTCGAGATCGCGTCCGGTTCGAAAGCGCGCGCGGACTCGCAGCAGCAGCGGGCGCCCGGCCTCCGGCCGGCACCCGGCCCCGCGCCCGCGCCCCCCGGCGGGACGGTGCATTAGCGTGCGGCGCGGGGTCTGCCTCGCCGTTCTCATCGCGGCGGACGCCGGGACGGCGGGAGCGCAGGCGCCCCCGCCCGCGCTCCGGCCCGTGGACCGCATCGTGGCGGTGGTCGGCACCACGCCGATCCTCGCCTCCCAGGTGGAGGAGCAGCTCGTCGCCATGCAGGCGAACGGCCAGCCGCTCCCCACCGACTCCGCGGCGCGGACCGCGCTCCGCAAGCAGATCCTGGACCAGATGGTGCAGGACGAAGTGCTGGTCCAGCAGGCGCAGAAGGACACCAACGTCAAGGTCACCGATCAGGAAGTGAACGACGCGGTGCAGACCCAGGTGCAGAACGTGCGCCGCCAGTACCACACCGACGCCGAGTTCCAGGCCCAGCTCCGGCTGGCGCAGTTCAGCTCCGAGGACGACTGGCGCCGCTACCTCGCCGACCAGCAGCGGCGCTCGATCCTGGAACAGCGGCTCCTCGAGATGCTGCGGGACAAGGGCAAACTGCGTCCCATTCAGCCCACCGAAGCCCAGATGCGCGAGTACTGGGAGGAAAACAAGAACGCCCAGCAGAAGCGGCCGCCGCTGGTCTCCTTCCGCCAGCTGATCATGACTCCCAAGCCCGACTCGGCCGCGGTCGCCACCGCGCGCAAGACGGCCGACTCCCTGCTCGTCGCTCTCAAGGGCGGCGCCGATTTCGCGGGGGTGGCGCGCCGGTTCTCGGACGACAGCTCCACCCGCGAGGCCGGCGGCGAGCTGGGCTGGTTCCGGCGCGGCGTGATGTACAAGACCTTCGAGGACGCGGCCTTCTCGCTCCGCCCGGGCGAAATGTCCGGCGTGGTCCGCACCCCGTACGGCTTCCACATCATCCAGGTGGAGCGCGTCGAGCCCGCGGAGATTCTGGCGCGCCACGTGCTGATCGCGCCGGTGGTGTCCGCCGCCCAGGTCGAAGCGACCCGGCGGCTCGCCGACTCGCTCCGCACCGCGCTCCAGGCCGGCGCTCCCTTCGATTCCATCGCCGCGACGTACGGGGACCCCGACGCGCAGAAGATCGCCGAAGATGTGCCCGTCACCCAGCTCCCGCCCGACTACCAGCGCCCGCTCGCGGACTCGACCCCGGGGTGGCGCGCGCCGTTTCTCCTCGGCGCCGGAACCCTGCGGCAGCAGTTCGTGGTGGTGGACCTGCTGGGGAAGAAGCCGGAGGGCGAGTATACCTACGACGATCTGAAAGACCGCATCCGCGATCAGCTCTCGCAGCAGCTGGCGGTCGAGCACTACGTCGCCCAGCTGCGCCGCACCATCTACGTCAGCATCCGCCTCAACCCCTAAAGCGCGGCGCCTGCGCCTCGCCGTCACCCTCGGCGACCCCCGCGGCATCGGGCCCGAAGTGGTGCGCCGCGCCCTCGACGCCGGGCCCACGGGCGCGGACGTCACCCTCATCGGCGCGGACGAGCAGGTGGCCGCCGCCGGGACCGGCCGCACCATCGGCGTGGGGCCCTGGGGCGACGGCACCGGCGGCGACGCGGCGGCGGGCCGCATCGCGGCGGAATCGGTGGCCCGCGCGGTCGCGCTGGTGCGCGCGGGCGACGCGCACGCCGTGGTGACGGGGCCGGTGCACAAACAGGCCCTCCATCGCGCCGGCTTCCGCTACCCCGGGCTCACCGAATTCCTGGCGCACCTCGCCGGCGACGTGGAGGTGGCGATGATGCTCGCCGCCGGGCCGCTGCGGGTGGTGCTGGTGACCACCCACCTCCCGCTCCGCGAGGCCATCGCCGGTCTCAGCACCGATCGAATCGTCCGCGCGGGGAAGATCGCCAAGCTGGCGCTCACGAAATGGTGGGGCATCGCGGCCCCGCGGCTGGCGCTCTGCGCGGTCAACCCGCACGCGGGGGAGGGCGGTCTCTTCGGCTCCGAGGACGACACCATTCTCGCGCCCGCGGCGGCGGCCCTCGGCGCCGCGGGTCCGCTCCCGGCGGACACGGTGTTCGTGCGGGCGCTCAAGGGGGAGTTCGACGCGGTGCTCGCGCCTTATCACGACGTGGGGATGACGGCGGTGAAGGTGGCGGGATTCGGGAAAGGCGTGAACGTGACCCTGGGCCTCCCGTTCATCCGCACCGCGCCCGATCACGGCACCGCGTTCGACATCGCGGGCAAGGGCGTGGCGGACGCGAGCTCGATGCGCGCGGCCGTCGAGCTGGCGGTGAAGCTCGCCGGCGCGCCGGCGCCCTAGGTCTTCCGGACCAGCTTCACCCGGCCGACGCGGCGGCCCTCCATCTCCACCACTTCAAACACCGCGCCCGGTACCGGGATCTGGTCGCCCACCTTGGGGAGCCGGCCCAGCCGGCCGAAGAGATACCCGCCGATCGTGGTGTAGTCCGGGTCCAGGAGCTCGAGCGAGAGCGCCTGGCTCACGTCGCGCAGCTCGGCGGCTCCGGCGAAGGTGGGCGCGGCGCCGGCGGCGGCGGGCGCGCTCTCGGGGCGGTCGTACTCGTCGTAGATCTGGCCCACGATCTCCTCCAGCAGGTCTTCCATCGTGACCAGGCCCGCCGTGCCGCCGAACTCGTCCAGGACGATCGCGAGGTGGACTTTCTGGCGCTTCATGTCGGCGAGCACGTCCTCCACCTCGCGGGTGCCGGGGACGAAGAGCGCGGGCCGGAGCAGGGCGGCGACGGTCCGGCCCGGCTCGCCGCGCAGGGCGCGCAGGATTTCCTTGGCGTGCACCGTGCCCACGATGTCGTCCAGGGACTCGCGGTACACCGGGTAGCGGGAGCGGCCCGCGCGCGCCACTTCGTCCGCCGCGGCTTCGACCGAGAGGCCGTCCGCGAGCGCCACCATCCGGGTGCGCGGCGTCATCACCTCACGCGCGGTCTTCTCCGAGAATTCGAAGACCCCGGCGATGAAGCGCGCGTCCAGCGCGTCCAGCGAGCCGGTCTTCCGGCTCTGCTCCACCAGCATCTTGATCTCCTCCGGCGAATGCACCCGCTCCCGTTCCGAGGGCGCCCGGCCCCCGAACAGCTTCACGATTCCGGTGGCCGAGCTGTTCAGGAGCCAGATGAAGGGATTGGTCGCCGTGGTGAAGAGCATCAGCGGCGGCGCGAGCCAGCGGCTCATCGCTTCGGGGTAGAGCAGGGCGAAGGCCTTCGGCGTCAGCTCGCCCAGCACCACGTGCAGGAAGGTGATGAAGACGAAGGCGAGCACCACCGCCACCGTGTGCGACGCGGCGATCGCGAGCGAGAGCGGCAGGCCCTCGAAGAGCGACTGAATCCACGCCGCCAGCGCCGGCTCGCCGATCCAGCCCAGGCCCAGCGAGGTGAGCGTGATGCCGAGCTGGGTCCCGGAGATGTAACGGGTGAGGGACTGCTGGGCCTTTTCCGCGAGCGCGGCCTGGCGGTCCCCTTTGCGCGCCATGGCCTGGAGCCGGGTGCGGCGCGACGCCACCAGCGCGAACTCCGCCGCCACGAACCCCGCGTTGGCGAGCACCAGCAGCACCACCGCGGCCAGGCGGAGCGCGACGTGGGTGAGGGGATCGGCGGCGAGGGGCGGCATGGGGGGCGAAAGGTAGTGCCGTGGCTTGCGAGTTCAAGCTTAGCTAAGTTCTCAGTTATCAGTCCTCAGTCCTCAGTCGTCAGTCAGACCCGCCTGACGCCTGACAACTGATAACTTACGACTGCCTCATGGCCACCGTTCCTCTCACCGCCCACTGCACCCATCGCGCGCCGGCGCGCGGCGAAGGGCGGCGGCGCATGCTGCTCGCGCTCGCCCTCGCGGCGGCGGTGCTGGTCGCGGAAGCAATCGGCGGCTGGCTGGCGCATTCGCTGGCGCTGCTCGCGGACGCCGGTCACATGCTGGCCGACGTCGGTGCCCTCGCGCTCTCGCTGGTCGTCGCCCACGTCGCCCAGCGGCCCGCGACCTCGGAACGCTCCTTCGGACTGCTGCGGCTCGAGATCCTGGCCGCGCTCGTCAACGGCGCCCTGCTCTGCGCCATCGCGGTGGGCGTCGGGATCGAAGCGGTGGAGCGGCTGCGCGCCCCCGAAGCCGTGCACGCCGGGCTCCTCGCCGCCATCGCCGGGCTGGGACTCGCGGTCAACGTCGCCGGCGCGGTGATCCTCCACAGCGGGCACGAGCACTCGCTCAACCAGCGCGGCGCCTACCTCCACATCCTTTCCGACGCCGCGGGCTCGGCGGGCGCCCTCCTCGCGGGCGCGCTGATCCTCGCCACCGGCTGGACCATCGCCGATCCGCTGATCTCGCTCCTGATCGCGCTGCTCATCCTGTTCGGCGCGTGGCGTTTGGTGCGGGAGAGCACCGACATCCTCCTCGAGGCCACGCCCCGGCACCTGGCGCTGGCGGACGTTCACGACCGCATCGCGTCGGTCCCCGGGGTGCGCTCGGTGCACGATCTCCACGTCTGGACCGTCACCACCGGCGTGGTGGCGATGAGCGGGCACCTGGTGGTGGCGGACCCGGGCCGCCATCAGGGGGTGCTGGAGGCGGTCCAGGACCGGATGGGAGCACTGGGGATCCAGCACGTAACGGTGCAAATCGAGAGGGATCCGACGTGTGAGTGACCGGGATACGGGATACGGGGTGGGGGACGCGGGGTGGGGGGTGGTCCCACCCGCGAGGCAAGGGCCTTAGTCCCCGTATCCCCACTCCCCTAGCCCCCGTACCGGTAGTTATACTGCCCCGCCCATGAACATCCGTAACCTCGCGATCATCGCGCACGTCGACCACGGCAAGACCACCCTGGTGGATCAGATGCTCCGCCAGGCGGGGGTCTTCCGCGCCAACCAGCACGTGGCCGAGCGGGTGATGGACTCGAATCCGCTGGAGCGCGAGCGCGGGATCACCATCCTGTCGAAGAACACGTCGGTCCACTGGGGCGACACCAAGATCAACATCGTGGACACGCCGGGTCACGCCGACTTCGGCGGCGAAGTGGAGCGCATTCTCCGGATGGTGGACGGCTTCCTGCTCCTCGTGGACGCCGCCGAGGGCCCGATGCCGCAGACCCGGTTCGTCGCGGGGAAGGCGCTGGCGCTCGGTTTGAAGCCGATCGTGATCGTGAACAAGATCGACCGCCAGGACGCCGAGCCGCTCCGGGTGCACGACGAGGTGCTCGAGCTGTTGATGGACCTGGACGCGACCCCGGACCAGTTCGGGTGTCCGTTTCTCTACGCGTCGTCGCGGCAGGGCATCGCGACCCGGGACCTGGCCGTTCCGGGCACCGATCTTAAGCCGCTGTTCGAGACCATTCTCTCCGAGATTCCGCCGCCCACCGGCGATCCCGAGGGACCGTTCCAGATGCTGATCTCGACCCTCGACCATTCGAACTACCTGGGCCGGATCGGCATCGGGCGGATCGAGCGGGGGAAGGTGCGGGTGGGGCAGACCGTCGCGCTGCTGCCCCTGGGCGAGCCGGGGATGGTCTTCGAGGGTCAATTCGAGCAGTCCCGGGTGGCCAAGCTCTTCGGGTTCGAGGGCCTGGAGCGGGTGGAGCTGGAGGAGGCGGAAGCGGGCGAAATCGTGGCGGTGGCCGGCATGCAGGGGGTCGAGATCGGGAAGACGGTCACGGCCTTGGACCAGCCGGAACGCCTGCTGGGCATTGCGGTTGAGGAGCCCACCATCTCGGTGGACGTCCTGGTCAACAACTCCCCCTTCGCCGGGCGGGAGGGGAAGTTCGTTACCGGGAGACAGGTCCGGGAGCGTCTTTATAGGGAGCTGGAACGGAACGTCGCCCTGCGGGTGGAGGATACGGACAACCCGTACACCTTCACCGTGTCGGGACGGGGCGAGCTGCACCTCGGCATCCTGATGGAGACGATGCGGCGCGAGGGGTACGAGTTCCAGGTCTCCCGGCCCCGCATCATTCCCCGGGAGGGACCGGACGGGGTGCTGCTGGAGCCGTATGAGGAGCTGATGATCGACGTGGCGGAGCAGCACCTGGGGGTGGTGATGGAGAAGGTGGGCCCCCGGCGCGCCACCATGCTCGACATGAAGAACCCGGGCCTGGGGATGGTCCGGCTGCGGTTCAAGATTCCGGCCCGGGGGCTGCTCGGGTACCGGTCGGAGTTCTTGACCGACACCCGGGGCACGGGCATCATGCATCACCGGTTTTTCGAGTACGGTCCCTGGGCGGGCCCGATTTCGGGCCGGAGCCGCGGGGTGATGGTGGCGGACCGGGAGGGGGTGGCGGTGGGCTTCGCCCTGTTTAACCTACAGGAGCGGGGCGTGCTCTTCGTGAAGCCGGGGGATCCGGTGTACGAGGGGATGATCGTGGGAGAATGCGCGCGTTCCGGGGACATGGACGTGAACGCGGCGAAGGAGAAGAAGCTGACGAACATGCGGACGACCGCGTCGGACGAAATGATCTCGCTGGAGCCGCCGCGGCAGGTGACGCTGGAGCTGGCGCTGGAGTACATCGAGGACGACGAGCTGATCGAGATCACGCCGTCGTCGCTCCGACTCCGCAAGCGCACACTCGGCGCCACGGAGCGCCGGAAGCTCGCACGCAACCAGCGGGCGGCCGAGGAATCCTGACGGACGTCGGAGAGGCACGAGCCTTCTAACCCGAGCTGGGGGTGACGATGCTGGCCGTGGAGACGTCGATGGCGTGGTCGCTCAAGCGCCGCAGCGACATCGACGAAGAGTTCGAAGACTTCGAAGAGGACAAGGACCTGGACGAAGACTTCGACGACGATCTGGACGAGGATGAGCTGGATGATGAAGACGGGGACGACGCCGACGACTACGACGATCTCGACGACGAGTTCGACGACGGCGACGAGGACGAGTTCAAGCCCAAGAAGGGGCCGCGGCGGGACTGGGATTGAACCGGCATGACCCGGGGATGGCGGGCCCCAGGGCCCGTCTCCCCGGGGTTTTCCCCCGCCGCCTCCGGGTGTGACGCGGAGCACAGACGCCGCGCCCCCTTCCGGGTGTCCCCCCCGCAGCACCGCGCCGCTCCACCCGGCTCTTGACGACACCGCCCGCGACGAAGAATCTCTCTCCCGTTTGGGGGCATCCCTCCCGCCGGCGTGCACGCGGCGGGTGACGGTGGAGCCCCGCGAGCTTCCCACGGGAGCATATGGACGGCTCTGGCGAGCGGCACCAGCGACCAGCTGCGGACTGTTCGGGTCTATGATCGTGCGCGGGGCGCCCTAGCGTGAAGTGCGCACTCTGCGCCACGCCGGTGCCGGACAACAGCCGGTACTGTCTCGCCTGCGGCGCCGACATCTCCGGGGACTCCCATGAGCAGACGCAGCGCATCGAGGAGGATCCGGAGCTCGTCACCCTGCTGCAGGCCGATCTCCACGGCGAATACATCATCGAGGAGCTGCTGGAGCGCGGCGGGATGGGCGCGGTCTTTCTCGCGCGCGACGCCCAGCTCGGCCGCCGGGTCGCCATCAAGGTGCTGCTGCCCGATTCCAATCAGGGGCCCGGAGCGGTGGCGCGGTTCAAGCGCGAGGCCCGCACCGCGGCGGCGCTCGACCATCCGCACATCGTCCCCATTCACCGGATCTCCACCACCGGCCGCCTGTTCTGGTACGTGATGAAGTACGTGGATGGCGACTCGCTGGCGCAGATCCTGGAGCGCGACGGCGCCCTCCCGCCGCCCCGCGCCGCCAACCTGCTGAGCCAGATCGCCGAGGCGCTGGACTTCGCGCACAAGAAGGGCGTGGTGCACCGCGACATCAAGCCCGACAACATCATGGTGGACGGCCGGGGCTGGGTGACGGTGATGGACTTCGGGATCGCGAAGCCGGTGGACCGCCCCGGGCTCACCGGCCCGGGCGCGACCATCGGGACGCCGTACTACATGTCGCCGGAGCAGTGCACCGGCGCCCAGATCACGCCCGCCGCGGATCAATACTCCCTCGCCGTCCTCGCCTACCGGATGGTGACCGACGGGCTGCCGTTCAAGGGCGAGACCATTCTCGAGATCGTGCGGGCGCACGTGAGCGATCCCATTCCGCCGCTCCCGGCGACGGTGCCGCGGCCGCTGGCCGAAGTGGTCGAGCGCGGGATGGCGAAGAAACCCGAGGAGCGCTACGCCGGCGTGCTCGAATTCGCGGACGCATTCGCCTGGGCGGCGCGACGGGATCATAAGGAAGGGGAGCGCCGCGCCGGGGCGCCGCGCATCCGGCCCGGCGCGCGGACGCCGGAAGCGAGCCGCACCCTCCTGGGCCGCGTCCTGGGCCAGGTGCGGCGGGCGCGCGCGGTGCGGATCGGCGGCACCGCGGCGGCGGGAGCGGCGCTCTTGTGGCTGGGGCTCACCATCGCGCCCCGCCCGGGGCCCGCCCGGAACCCCGCGGACTCCACCCCGCCGCATCCGCGGGTGCTCATCACCACGCCGCCCGCAGACAGCAACCGGCCCGCGCTCCGCGGTGCCGCGCCGGCGCCGAGGGCCTATCTCACCGTGGGGAGCGTTCCCTTCGCCCGGATGACCGTGAACGGCGCGGCCACGCCGGGGAATCCGGTCGCGAACTTCCCGGTGATGGCGGGTCCGGTCCGCATTCACTTCCAGCTCCCCGACAGCCTCGGGGGGTGGTCGTTCGACACCACCGTGACCCTCCGCGGCGGCCAGCGCGTGAACCTCGGCCGCATCCGTCTGACCCGGCGTCCGTGAGGGCGCTCCGAACCATCCTCGTGGCCGCGGCGCTCGCAGGGATCGCGGCCCCCGCGGGAGCGCAATCGCCGGCGGACCTTCTGCGCGCGGCCCGCACCCAGCTCGAGAAGCTGAACGTGGACTCGGCGGCGGTGCTCCTGCGGCGAGTGTCCGATCTCTCGCTCCACGCCAGCCCGGAGGAGCTGGCGGCGGGGAGCGTGCTCACCGGAGCGGGCGAGCTGATTCTGGGGCACGAGGCCAAGGCGCGCGCGGCGTTCGAGGAGGCGCTCTCCCGGGACGCGCGGATCCGGGTGGACACCCTGGCGTCCCTCCACTCGCGCCTGCTGCGGGTCTTCGAGGAGGTGCGGGCGGCGCCCCCGACGGTGTCGGTGACGGTCCCGTCGGACACGGTCATCGCGCGCGACACCGGCGCGCTGCAGATCGTGGTACGGACCTCGCGCGCGGTTCCGCTGACGGTGGAAGTGCTGGCCGGCGCCACGGCCGAGCTCGAGGCCTCGCAGAGCTTTTCCGGGCCCGTGATTTTTCCGTGGAAACCGGCCGGGGGAACGGCCGGCGAGCGGACCCTGCGGGTGG
>Ga0079221_10000075_pt1 | contig 20415 bp, 20 predicted proteins | sample GAAS200_FD_75069 | JGI IMG/M metagenome (GOLD analysis project Ga0079221, IMG submission 75069) | Agricultural soil microbial communities from Georgia to study Nitrogen management - GA AS200 | ecosystem: Environmental > Terrestrial > Soil > Agricultural land | place: USA: Georgia | collected... | reverse complement strand
TGCTCGCAAGTTTTCGAGGGCGTAGGAGATTCACTCCGGCAACGGCTCAGCGAAATCGCCAAAACCTTCACGCCACCAACGGAACCGCCTTCCCCACTGACCAAAAGCGCGAAGTCTGGAACCTAGGATCTGCGCGTTCGTTCGAAACAGGCCCGGCTCCAGGCGGCAGCCGTGCCGCGCTATCCGATTCGCTACTTTCGATTGAGCCCGATATAATTCAAGGCTTCAACTGGTATGGCGAATCATGCTTACTTGCGCGTCTGGACGCGTGACTTTTCTCTGGAAACGATGATCCCCGAGTTCGCGCGATTCTTGACCACCGCGCCGCTCTCCCCTGCTCACGACACTTTCAACGAATTGATCGTCCAGGCGGTCGACCCTGGCGAAACGCCCATCGCCGAATGGGATTTGCGTCCTTCGCGATCAGGTGCAGCAGAAGTCGCTGCCATGGCAGCTCAGCATCTCAATCCCGATACTGCTTACATCGCCAGCGCAACTTGGGAGGTTTGGACATTCGACATAGAGACCCTCAAGTGGCATCAAAAGCCACAACCTTTGGAACTGGTCTGTCATGGGCCCGACTACGACGGTGGAATTGCCGCCTCGGCGGGACATTTTCAAGCGAATTTGGGTTTTGAGCACTTCTTCACCGGACACGCCGGTTTACTCGTTTCGAATCCTTCTTCCAACTCAAAAACCCCCAACTCGTCCGATTCCTCCGAACATCCCGTCGAGCACACCTTCCGCCAGTGGATGGCCGCCGGCAACAATTTGAAGGAATATCACGCCAAGACGCGCGAAAACATCCAACAATTGTTCAATTGGGTGGACGCCATCGAGCGGGCTCTGCCCGTTGAACGAACGGAGTTATGGTCGGAAGGCGAGGAAAACATGGAAGCGCGGCTGGACCAAATTCTAGCCCAACGCTAGACCGCTCTTCATAGCAATTCGAGTCTGCAGAGTCCTTCCAAAGGAGCGCCACCAGCAGTTAGAATTGTGTATCTGATGCTGGATTCGGCGCATCCGGAAGTGCCGCCGAGGTTGCCAATCCTTGACACTCCGGGGAAAAGGGAAACCTGATCCGATGGCCGGATCGAGGTCCTAAGGTTGGGATGGAAAAGACGATATCAAATGATGGTCGGTGTGCTAACGGGACGCGGTACTCGCCGTCCTTTCTAGAGAGGGTAGTCGTTGCCGGGGCGGTCCGAACAGGAAAAATCCTGCTGCAATTGTATTTGAGTTTTGTGCCCCTCGGTATTCTTCTGGGCGGCTGCAGCACGGAAGCGCCTAAACCTGCTGCAGAGGCGGAGGTAAAGCCCGCAACGCCTGCCGTCCCTGACGAGATTCAATCTGCGGCAGAATCCCTACTCGGAAAAGAGACGGAAGTGTTGCTTTTCGGGGATCTGGCAAAAAATGGCAAGCAGGAGTTTCTCGCTGCGAACGTCGTGCCGAAAACGCCTACGAACAACCTTCCCGGCACTATCATTACACGCGCGGTGGTCGTCGAGAACTCCGACGGGAAGTGGTCGGAAGTCTTGAGGTGCGATGAGCATTTGAAGAATCAGAACGGATACCTGGGATTGACTCCTCTGGCATCCGTGACCGGCTGGCGGCTGCAATACGAGCAAAGTGACGAAAAGGGTTTGTCGCTTTACTTTACGCCGTTGAAGGGCGTCACCGATTCACACGTGTTGCCGATCGGCGTGCGCTGGAACCCTCAAACGAAGCGTTATCAATCGCTCGACCGCACTTACGAACACTTTCTCCTCGAGTCCGCATCCATTGAAGCTGCGAGGTCCAAGCTGCGATGAGCGAGGCAACGACCCGCGCGAGCGCAACGGCATCCAACGCCGGGCAGGACCCACCTCCGAGCAAAGACTTGCGGGGGTTGATGCCCTATCTCCGTAAATATACTTGGAGCATCGTCTTTGGCCTGTTCCTAGTTGCACTGATGGGAATCATCGGAAATGTGCTCCCGTTGGCGATTGGCATCTTGACGGACACACTCTCTGGAAGTCCCGCTCCTTTTGAGCACGCAAGCAACACGGGCGCCGCCATCACAGCGATCCACCGTCTGTCGGCCCTCAGCCGCGCCATCCCTTACTACGAACCGCACAGCCGCCGCACATTAGGCATCTACTGCCTGATTCTGATTGTCTGCGTCGCGATTAAAGGGATTCTTTCGTTCGAGTCGCGCTGGATACTCATCGGAGTCTCCCGCGATATCGAGTATGACATCCGCAGCGATCTTCTGAAACGTCTGCTGGCGCTCGAACCCGAATTCTACGTGCGCAACCGCACCGGCGAGCTGATGTCGCGGGCCACCAACGACCTCAACTCCGTCCGCATGGTCCTTGGGCCGGGCATCATGTACAGCGCGACCACGCTCAGTACCATGATCATGGCCATCATAATCATGCTCACAATTTCACCCTCGCTCACTTTGTGGGTCTTGCTCCCTGCCCCTGTTGTAGCCGTCGCGGTGTGGTTTTTTGGCAAGACCATTCACGAGCTTTACGAAATCATTCAAGCGGCCCTCGCCACACTTACCGCGCGCGTGCAGGAGAACCTCTCCGGGGTGCGAATCATTCGCGCCTACGCTCAGGAGGAAGCGGAAATTCGCGCCTTTGACGAGCCCAATCGCGAATACGTCTCGCGGAACATCCGCTTGATCCGTACCTGGAGCATGTTCATGCCCTCGCTCACGGCTCTGTCAGGCATGAGCTTTCTCGTCTTGCTGTGGCAGGGCGGACACCAACTCCTTAACGGGCAGATTTCGCTTGGAGCTCTCATCGCCTTCAACGGTTTTCTAGCTTTGCTCATTTGGCCCATGATTGCGCTTGGCTGGGTCACCAATATCTTTCAGCGTGGCGCCGCTTCCATGGGCCGCCTGAATTTCATTTTGACGGCGAAACCCAATATCGACGATCGAGCAGCAACCCTTCCGAAGGAAGCAACGCCGCAGGGTGAGATCGAGTTTCGCAATCTCACGTTCACTTATCCGACCACTCTTTCCGGTGGGAATGGATCGAACGGCTCCGGCAAGTCCAACGGAAGCGGCCTGCATCCGGTTCTTTCCGGCATCAACCTCAAAATCCCCGCTGGGTCTACGCTCGCCGTCGTCGGGCCTACGGGATGCGGAAAGACCACTCTCGCCGCGCTCGTCGCTCGCCTTTGGGAAGCGCCCGAAGGCACTGTGTTCATCGACGGCCAGCCCATCCGGCATTGGCCGATCGAGGCCCTGCGCCGTTCCATCGGCTACGTTCCACAGGATACTTATCTCTTTAGCGAAACGGTGGGCGGGAATATCACGTTCGGCTTGCCGGATTACAACCCCGAACGCGCTCGGGAAGCCGCGGAAATCGCCAGCCTCCATGGCGACATTCAGGATTTTGCCGCCGGCTACGAAACGGCCGTTGGCGAGCGTGGCATCACGCTTTCCGGCGGGCAGAAACAGCGCACAGCCATCGCTCGCGCCATCGTTCGCGACCCGCGCATCCTGATTCTTGACGATGCTCTCTCCAGTGTGGACACGCAAACCGAGGAAAAAATCCTGTCCGGCTTGCGCGGCGTTATGCGTGGCCGTACTACCATCTTGATTTCGCACCGCACGTCCACTGTGCAGAATGCGGACCAGATCGTCGTTCTCCGCGAAGGCCGCATCATCGAGCGAGGCACGCACGACGAATTGCTCGAGCGCGGCGGCTATTACGCGGACTTGTACCAGAAGCAGTTGCTCGAAGAAGAACTCGAAAACGCATGAGTAATTTGCACGAAGAAGAGGCATTAGGCAAAGCGTACGACTCGCGCTTGATGCGGCGGCTTCTGCTATACATGAGGCCGTATCGCTGGCGCGTTGCTTTGGCGCTTGCTCTGGTGGCGATTGTCACTCCACTCGAGCTTGCCCCGCCGTGGATTTTCCAAAAAGCCATTGACAACAACTTTGTCCCGGCGATGAAACACCTCATCCCCGAAAGCAAGGCCTGGGCTGGTGTAATCCTTCTCAGTCTTTTGTTTTTTGCGGTTCTCGGATTCGATTTTCTTGCTCAGTACGTCCAGATTCGCATTATGCAGCGCGTGGGCCAGGAAACCATGTACGACATGCGGCGCGAGATCTTCGGCCACATGCAGCGCCTGCCCATGAGCTATTTCGACCGCAACCCGGTGGGCCGCTTAGTCACTCGTGTCACCACGGACGTCGACGCCCTCAACGACCTCTTCGCTGCCGGTGTGGTCACCATGATCAACGATTTCTTCCTCCTGGTGGTCATGGCCGGCCTGCTTTTCAAAATCAACGCGCGCCTGGCTCTCGATACGCTTGCGATCCTGCCCGGAATCCTGATCGTCACGCTGATTTTCCGTAAATACGTTCGCGACGCGAACCGCCGCATCCGCACCGCCATCGCGCGCATCAACGCCTTCCTTCAGGAATATATCTCAGGCATGAGCGTGGTGCAGCTTTTCAACCGCGAAGCAAAAGCACAGGATGAATTCGCCAAGCGGAATCAGGACAACATGCTTGCGTGGCGCGACGCCATCCTGGCCTACGCGCTCTTTTATCCGGCGGTCGAGTTCTTGAGCTATGCCACGATCGCCTTGATTTTCTGGGATGGAGGCAATCGCATTTTGCATGGTGTTCTGACAATCGGCGTGCTCATCGAATTCACTATGTACGCGCAGCGCTTCTTCCGGCCGATTCAGGACCTCAGCGAAAAATTCAACATTCTCCAGTCCGCCATGGCCGCTTCGGAGCGCATCTTCAAACTTCTGGATGAGCCGGTGACGATTCAATCGGACCCGAACGCAGTGCCGCTGGTGCAGCCGCGCGGCGAAATCGAGTTTCGGAACGTCTGGTTCAGCTACAACAATGTTCCTGAACCCGCAGACGAGGACTGGGTTCTCCGCGACGTCTCTTTCCGCGTCGAGCCGGGGCAGACTTTCGCGATTGTAGGCCATACGGGAGCCGGCAAGACCACGCTGATTTCCCTGCTCCTCCGCTTCTACGACATTCAGCGCGGCCAGATTCTTCTGGATGGCAAGGACATTCGCCTGCTCGAGCTGCAAGACTTGCGGCGCCAATTCGGCATCGTGCTGCAGGATCCGTTTCTGTTCACGGGTACGATTGAAACCAACGTTCGCCTGGGCACGCAAAACATCGAAAACACAGCAGTCGAGCGCGCTCTCGAAGAGGTTGGTCTGGGCGAATTTATTCGTTCGCTTTCGAACGGCTCCGCCACCAGCGTCAACGAACGCGGCTCTACGCTCTCTGTTGGCCAGCGCCAGCTCATCAATTTCGCGCGCGCTCTGGCCCATAATCCGCGCTTCCTGATTCTTGATGAGGCCACTTCGAGCGTTGACACGAAAACGGAATTGCAAATCCGCGAAGCTTTGGGCCGATTGCTGTCTGGGCGCACCGCGCTCGTGATTGCTCACCGCCTCAGCACCATTCAGCACGCGGACCGCATCCTCGTGTTCCATAAGGGCCGCCTGCGCGAGCAGGGCGCGCACCAGGAGCTTCTGGCTCAGCGCGGCATCTACTTCCGCTTGTATCAGCTCCAGTACAAAGAGCAGGAGCTGCATCTTCCCCTCGAAGCTCGCGCGGCAGAGCCGCCCGCGGTCCGGGCGAGCGACTGAGCGCAACTCTGCCGCACATGCCGCCTATTCCGCTTCTTCTCTCCGCCGGTGAAGCTTCCGGGGACATGTATGCCGCGCGGCTGGCCACCGCTCTGAAGCAGCGCCTGGACGTAGCCATCTTCGGCATGGGCGGGCCACAGATGCGCGCCGCTGGCGTTGAAATCATCACCGATTATTCTGAAGTTTCCGTCGTGGGGATCACCGAAGTGTTGAAGCGTTTGCCGTCTCTGGTTCGCGCCATGCGCCGTCTTGTTAAAGAGGCGCAGCGCCGAAAGCCACCATTCGCAATTCTCACGGATTTTCCCGGCTTTCACCTCCGCCTTGCGCGCAAGCTGCGCCCTCAGGGCATCCGAAATGTCTATTACATCTGTCCGCAATTCTGGGCGTGGCGCCCCTGGCGCGTGAATCTGGTTCGCCGCCGCTTTGCTGAAGCGCTCTGCATTTTTCACTTTGAAGAAGAGTTCTACGCGGAGGCCGGCGTACCCGTGAAATTCATCGGCCATCCGTTGGTGGGCAACGTCCAGACAACTCTGACGCGGGAATCTTTTTGCAGGAAATATGGTCTACAGGATCAGGGGAGAATCATTACGGTTCTTCCGGGTAGCCGGCGCGGAGAGATTTCGCATCATCTCCCGGTTCTCATCGAAGGACTCCGTGCAATCCGCGAACGCCTCCCCAGCCCGCCACAGATTGTTGTCGCCGTGGCTCCGACTCTGGATGCGGCGTGGCTAGAGAACAGCTTTCCGACGGATTGGCATGCCCGCTTCGTCACCAATGAAACCTACAATGCACTCGGCGCCGCCGACCTTGCCATTGTCTCCAGCGGCACAGCCACGGTCGAAACCGCGCTTCTCGGCAAGCCAATGATCGTAGTCTATCGCCTTTCGCCGCTCACCGCGCGGCTAGCAAAACCGCTCGTGAAAACCAAGTTTTTCAGCATGGTCAATCTTATCGCCGGCCATGCCATCGTCCCGGAACTGATCCAAGACGATTTCACCCCGCAGCGCCTTGCCTCTGAAGCAGAATCGCTGCTTTCCGGCTCACGAGGTGGCAATCCACGCGTCTCACAAATGATGCGCGGCCTGGAGGAGGTGCGAAAGCTCCTTGGCCCTCCGGGAGCTGTCGAACGCGCTGCGGACGAAATCGCCCGGCTGCTGCTAGCCGCTCAAAGCAACGCAAAGTGAGTCCTTTGGTATCCTAATAGGTGTACATTGATTGAGGATATGCATCACAGGGAAAGGGGTCCGATGGCCCGCAGTCGAGGAATTTCCAGCATTATCGTATTTGCCCTTTCGTTCGCTGCTGCCGCGCCGCTTCGGGCCCAAGCGCCGCGCCCCGCCAACTTTCTGGCCACGCACTACGACGTTTCCGCGACGCTCGACGCCATTGGCCAGTCCCTTTCCGCCACCGCCAAAGTCGATCTCATTGCCACCGAAGCTTCCAGCAACGTTCGCGTTGAGCTCCACCCGAACCTGGTCGTCAAAGAAGTCAAAGGCCCTGAAGGCAAACCACTCACCTTTGAACGCGACAACCAGAACCCGCTCTTCGTCAACGTGCAGCTTCTCACGCCCGTGGCTACCAATGGACATGTAACGCTCTCTTTCACTTACTCCGGCCTGCTCTTTAACGAGGAGAATAGCCCCGTGCCTGGCGTGCGCGCCGCATCCATTACCAAGGATGGCGCGTATCTGCTCACGCCCGCGCGCTGGTTTCCCCTTACCAATTACCCTTCCAATCGCTACACCGCCACGTTCCGCTTGAATGTCCCCGGGACTTTCGCAGTCGCAGGCTCGGGCAAGGCTGCCGCTCCCACGGCGGTGCCCGGAAAGAACGCCGTTGAGGGCAGCCGGCTTCTCTATACTTTTGAATGCAACCGGCCCGCGCAGCATGGGACATTTGTCGCTGGTAACCTGCAACTGAATCCCAAGCAGGCCGAAGGCATCAGCGTCAACGTTTACGCGCCGCGTAACATGTCCGCGAATGCGCAGGAGTTTGCCGCCGACGTCGCTCGTGCGGCCATCACTTTCTCCGATCTCTTCGGCCCCATCCCCGATCCTTCTTTCACGCTCATTCAATTGCCCGAGGGCACGCTAAGCGAATTTGCCGCTCCCGGCGTTCTCCTTCTTAGTCAGCACATGTGGGATCCCAAAGCCAGCGACCGGGCCATCGCGCATCTGGTCGCCTCGCAATGGTGGGGAGTGCAAGTCGCACCGGCCACTCCCAATGACGTCTGGATCAGCGACGGCCTCGCGCGCTACTCCGAAGCGCTCTATGCCGAGCAAACCACCGGCAAGGAAGCAGGCCTGCGCGCCGTGGACGAGTTTGCCGTTGGCGCTCTAATGTACGAAGATGCCGCGCCAGTCGGCCAAGCGGGGCGTCTCGCGCCGTACTCGCCTGACTACCGGTCAGTCGTCGAGAATAAAGGCGCCATGCTCTTCCACATGCTGCGCGCCATGATGGGCGACACGGCATTCAAATCGGCCCTGCACGATTTCTATTTTCAATTCGCAGAAAAATCCGCCCGCATCGAGGACTTCGAAAATCTTGCCGAACGCCGCCTCCAGGCTTCCGCCAAGGCGAATCAGGATCCTCCAAACTTGCGCAGCTTCTTCGCGCAGTGGCTGAATTCCACCGGCATCCCTGAATTCACGCTCGAATATGTCGTCTACCGTACGCCGAAAGGCTTCCGCGTGGTCGGCAAAATCAAGCAACCCCTAGACACGTTTCACATGCCTGTTGATTTGCGGATTGACACCGAGGGCAATCCGGAAACCAAGACCATCGACGTGACCGGCTTGGAATCACAGTTTTCGATTGACGTTTTCGGGCGTCCTAAGCCCCTCGGCATTAAAGTCGATCCCAACAACGTCATTCTCAAATCGAGCACCGCGCTCCGCGCGCGGGCTGCGATTGCTCGCGGCGAGGATCTGGCCCAACAGGGCAAGTTTTATGACGCCGTAGCGCAGTATCAAAAGGCGCTCAATATCCAGCCGGGCCGCCCGCTTGCTAATTTCCGCATGGGCGAAGCTTTCTTCTATCAGAAGAATTATCAAGCTTCCGCGAACGCCTTTCGCGAGGCGCTGCAAAGTGTTCCAGAACCATCGGAAAAGTGGGTGGAGGTGTGGAGCCACATCTATCTTGGAGAAATTTTCGATTTGTTGGGCCAGCGCGAGCGGGCCGTCAACGAATACAGCAAAGCCAAGCAAACCAACGACAATACTGGTGGAGCGCAGGCACGAGCAGAGCAACTGGTCAAGAAGCCTTATTCCGAAAGTGGCAGCGGCGAGCTCGTGGCCACGCCAGCCACGACAGAGCCGACAAAACCAGCCAGTGCGCTTCCCGCTCCTGCCTCCGGTGAAAAGCCCGTCCTCAAAAAGAAGCCCGACCCCGCGCCGCAATAGCCTTCTTTTTCGTAGGGCGCCGCGGTACCGCGCCCTCCTTTACGGTTCCCCCAAACACTTGCCCAAAAACTCCTTAACGTCTGCTTCCCAAATCCTCCAGCCCTCTCTCCCAAAAATCATGTGGCCAGGAGCCACGCCTGCCGCATCCTGCGGCGTGAAGCGGGGATACACAATAAGTTTTGTCGTGGCGCCGAGCGCTTCCGCTTCACGAACCACAGCATTCACGGATTCCGTCGTGCGGTCGTTCTCCGCCACCATGCCCAGCAGCGGAACCCGAATCTTACGCGCCGCCTCCTTCAACGCCGCTCGCATCGCAGGACTGTGATCCCAAGTTAGCGCCGCGCCAGCCTGATCCACCACCGCGCGAAACGCCGTAGACCGGCTCGCGCCGAACACGCTGACAATCCCTCCGAACGACCAGCCCATCACTGCCACCCGCCTGGCGTCCGCGTACGACAGAGTCTTGACAAACTCCGCGGCTGCCAGCACGTCGTCTGTCTCTTCCTGTACGCGTTCGACGAATCGCGGCCCGCGTTCTTCTCCCACTGTTTCGCTAAACATCGCCCCATCCGACTTCCCGTAGCCGCGGCGCTCTGGCACCACCACGACATAGCCGCTGCGCGCCAGCATTTCCCCTATATAAGCAAACGGGCGCTCTTCTCGTTCGTGTCCGGCGCGCGATCCGTGGTTGTAAATCACTAGCGGAAACGGCCCCGCGCCCTCCGGTTTGTACACATATGCTTCAATCCTCAGTTTCCCGCTGGGATAAAACAATGTTTCGTAGGTCCGTTGCGCGTTGGTCTGTGGCAGCGCCGCGCTGCCCACCAGCAGCACGCCGCAAGCGATCATCCACCCGCTCACTCTAGCTAGCATTCTTCCCCGCGCTTTCCTTTTCGGTTGCCCACTTGCTCTCGCATTGGAGTTCCGGCTTGACGCCCTATCCCTTCGAACCAGGCGTTAGATTGAATCACGCTTCTGCGCTTCCGGCAAAGCCACAGCTCCAAGTATCCCGTTGCACCGGCATCTCAATGACTGCCATCCACAGGCGTCCTCCGTTTTCCACAGTTCACCCAGTTGCGTTCGGCTTCGCACACGCTCATAGTCGGCGCGTCTGCATCTCTTTGGAGGAAATCGATGCTATTTGCCAACGTCCGCCGGGGAAAGAAATCGGGAATCCGCCTATTCCCTCATCGCCACAAAGAAGATGATCGGTATCACGTGAGTCTGACGAGACAAGGCCCGCATATCCCCCTTTTCGACGACCGGGATATCCCGGATTACCTTGCCAATGGTTACTCGCTCAGCATGAGCAATGCTGACGAAAATTATCGCCCCACTTTGATTCGACCCAGTTCGATCCACGGGTGGCAGTAAGGCGCATGGCTTATTAGCCAACTTTTTCTCATCGCGCGAATAATTTCTCATACAAACCTTATATCGATCCTTTCCGCTGCAGCATAACTTGGAATCGCTCTCCCATCCCCTCTGGATGGATGAGCGTTTTCAGCTGCAGCCGCGCGCGAATCTGCTCGGCTTCGGTCTGCCCGGGATCGTAAAGGTCGGCGAACTCATTGGGCTGCCCCAGTGCCAGCAAAAACGAGGTCTGCGAAGTGAACTCCTCCGTTTCGAGCCCCGAACGCCGCCCCCAGGTTTCCAACGCAGTGAAATTCACGTGCGCCGTCAAGTCCTGCTCTCCCGGCGACGCATAGAAGTCCTCACTCACTCGATGCTCATGGTACGCCAGCAGAGTTCCTCGCATGTGGTGCTCGTCGAAGAGCTCGGCGGCACGATGCCCGTAATCAATTGTCAATACAAAGCCACGCTCGATTCGCCGGCCAACTTCCATAATCCAATCGCACGCCTCAAGCCCGGCTTCGGCGTGCTGTCCTTCGTGGACCGCAATTCCCTGTGCCGCAAAGTACTCGTTAATTGCACAAGTCGAAACCGGCGCGACCACGTCCACAAACTTTCTATGCTCGCAATCTACAAAAACCTCTTGCAGTCCACGTTCTGTCATTACCACGCGGTGCACCGGCAGTGCGTCAATCAATTCATTCGAAAAAACACAACCCGCGGGAATTTGCTGCGGAATTTCCGCTGAAATTTGCAACCGGCCCGCTGTCGCGTGCCGCCCCAAACGCGCGAGCGCCTGCTCGCGCCGCGATGCCGACCGCTCCACCGCAACGTAGCTCGCCGCGCTATAAAATTCCGGAAGCTTGGCCTCGCAAAGGTCCAGAATGTGCAACGCCAGCCGCCCCACGCCCGCTCCAGCTTCTACTAACGCAAATTCTTTCGGCTGGCCGAGCCTTTGCCACAAATCCGCAAACTTCCGCGCCAGGAGCCTTCCAAAAATGGGATGTACATCCACGCTGGTGTAGTAATCGACAAATCGCTGCGATTCGGCTTGGCTGTAGTACCCGTGCACCGGATGGTAAAGACACTCGCGCATGAAGTCGGCAAATGGGATGGGGCCGTAGCGGCGAATTCGGTCCGCCAGCAATTCTTCGAGCGGCGTCACGCGCCCTTGGCTCCAGAGGTTCCAGAAGAGAATTCAGCTTGCAGCTTTTTCCACGTGCTCTGGAAGACTTCCTTTGCGTCATCGTCAAAGAGCACGAAACGCACAGTTTCGAGCGAAGTTTCTCCTCGCAGATGCTCTGCCGCTTCGCGCAACATGATCTTCGCGCAATCGTCCAGCGGAAAGCCCGCGATGCCCGTGCCCACGGCTGGAAAGGCGATACTTCTTAGCCCGCGCTCTTTTGCAATCCTCAGGCAATGCGCGGTGGAGTTTCGCAGCGCCTCTGCCGTCGTTGTCCCGCCAAGCCGCATGCTTGCGGCGTGGATCACGAACCGCGCTTTCAATTTCCCGCCCGTGGTGATGGCGGCATATCCCACAGGAATGCTGCCGATTTCGTTGCATCCCCGTTGAATCTCGTCCCCGCCTTTTCGGCGAATGGCCCCCGCCACGCCTCCTCCTAAAATCAAATCATTGTTCGCAGCGTTGACGATGGCGTCCGTATCCATTTCCGTCAGGTCGCCTTGCTCGATGACAACTTTTTCTGAAAGAGATTTCATAAAGGACACATCTCTTGCGAAGTCCCGCGCGTCTTCACTTCAAGAGCTTCTTGTATGCTTCCTCGTCGAAACCCAGAATCATTTGCGAACCCCGAATCACAATCGGCCTGCGAATCAGATTCGGCTCATTTGCCATCAGCTGAATAGCCTCCGGTCGCGAAGGCGGATCTTCTTTCATGTTTCGCGTCCGGTAGAGCTCATTGCGCGGATTCAGGAACTCTTTATAGTCCCGCTGCCCAATCAGCCCTTCCAACTCAGCCTCGGTTAGCCGCTGCGTGGCCAAATCACGCGATTCGAGTTCTGCCCCCAATTCCAGCAAGAGACCTCTTGCTTTGCGGCAAGTAGTTCAAGTGGGCTTGTTCAGGAATTTGATTTTTACTCTCGACACGCACTCTCCGTCGCTGCGGCAGGCTCTTTTGCAACTCATTCGAAAACACCTGGCATCCCAGCAGAACAAACGATCAATATCGCGGGACTTTAGAATCGACCTCGACGGACCAGCGCTCGATTCCTCCGGCCAGGGACTTGGCTTTTTCGAATCCCTGAAAGCGCAGCCACGCCGCCGCATCCAAGCTTCGCATGCCGTGGTGGCAATAACAAATCAACTCGTCCACATCGGGAAGCGTATTCAAGCTGGACGCCAGCGTGCCGAGCGGGACGAGCTTCGCGCCCTCGATGCGGCAAATCTCAAACTCCCACGGCTCGCGCACGTCTACTAGCACTACATTCTCGCCGCGGTCGAGCCGGGCTTTCACCTCCGCTGGTGTAATCTCCAGTTGATCCAAACTTATTCTCCCTCTTTAGATATGACGTGGTCTCGGTATGCCTTCCATTTCAGAAAGCTCTCTTTACACTTCTCGGGGTCGAAAAAGCCAGTGTCGGAACACGGGTCAAGCGCCCGAACTCCTAACCGCGTCACGACTTCCGCTACAAATCCCGCGGCCTGCTCGCCACCGCGGACGTGCAAGGCAAAGCCATTACTTGGATCTTCGGCGCCAATATTGACTTCGATGGAGAAGAAACTACAAGTGACACGCCACCATCGTGGATTGCTGAAATCTGTGAACGGTGCGGCCTCCTTGAACACAGCCTCGATGCGTGCTTTCGGAAGAATGGGCTGGGGCTGAAAATCACTTGGGATGTCCTCTATTCTCCGAGCGTTTTTCGGCAGGTCCTGCACGAAAATATCCCAACTCATCGAGCCTCACTCGTGATTCCAGACCGGCTTGCGCTTTTCGAGGAAGGCGCGAATGCCTTCCTGCGCGCCGCGCGTTTGCATCAGCTCCGACAAGTATACGCGCTCGGCTTCTTCGAGTTGCTTCAAAAAGTCCGCCGAATGAAGCCGCGCCAAGGTCTTTCGTGTCAGATGAAGAACGCTCGGGCTCAGCGTTCGCAATTCTCCCAAAAGCGATTCCACGGCGGCGTGAAGCTCCTGGTTTGGAACCACGCGCGTGACCAGACCGAGGCGGTGCGCCTCGGTAGCGTTGATCTGACGACCTGTCAAAATCAAATGCATGGCCGCTTGCATCCCAATCAGACGGGGCAACGTCACCATAGCCACGGGCGGATAGCAACCGAGCTTGATTTCCGGCTGTCCAAATTGCGCGGATTCGGTGGCGAGAACGAAATCGCAAAACGTCGCCAGCTCCATGCCGCCGCCTAAGCAGTAGCCATGCACGGCGGCAATCGTCAGGCAATCAGAGGCGGCCAGGCGGCGAAAGACGGCGTGACAGGCCCGAAGCATTTTCCCCACTCGTTCCGGAGTGTGGTCGGCAACATCCGCGCCCGCGCAAAATGCCTTTGCGCCAGCCCCTTCGAAAATCACGAAATCGGACTTAGGCAGCGCGCGCTCCAACTCTGCGTCCAGAGACTCCATCATGGCGATGTCCAGAACGTTCAGCGGAGGACGATCAAGCGTAATCCAGGCGGTCCGGTTTTCGACGCGAAGCTGAATGGTTTCAGAATGGGCCGTCATACGAGCCGAACGTTGGACATTGGAAGCTATTTGCCGCGAAACTGCGGGGACCGTTTCTCGAAGAAAGCCCGAATGCCTTCGCTGCAATCTTCCGAAAGGTAGCAGCGAACCTGCTCTTGGACTTCGTGCTCCAGGGCTTCAGCGAGCTTTTTCTTATCGCTGCCAAACAGCACTTTTTTGACGGCTTGAATCGCCAAGGGCGGGCCTTGCATGATTTTTTGCGCTAGTGTTCTTACTTCCGCTTCGAGCTGCGCCCCGGGAACAACATGATTCACAATCCCCAGCTGCAGGGCTGTTTTCGCGTCGATCATGTCCCCGGTGTAGAAGAGCTCCGCCGCTTTCGCGACGCCGACGAGTTGCGGCAAAAAGTAGGTACCCCCAAAGTCAGGGAAAAGGCCGACTTTCGCAAAGTTCTGCCCGAAAGTTGCATCCTCGGCTGCAATGCGAATGTCCGCTGCCAAAGCGATGTTCATTCCCGCGCCTGCAGCAGCGCCGTTCACCGCTGCAATGACCGGCTGCGACATCGAGCGCATCCTGAGCACCGCCTGCATGCCGGAACGGAGCAATGGCTCGAGCGATTGCGTCGAGCCGGTCGCCCGGCCTTTGCCAATCAAAGCAAGGTCGCCCCCTGCGCAGAACGCACGGCCGGCGCCGGTAATCAACACTACGCGAACGGATTGGTCCTCCGCAACCCTGGCCAAGGCATCATTTAAGGCGGCACTAAGCTCGTTGTTAAGGGCATTCAACCGGTCGGGACGGTTCATCACCAGAGTGGCGACGCCGTCCTGCACTGTTTCCAGAAGGACCGGTCCGGCCTGCGTCGCTTGGGGAGAATTACTCATAAAGCGTCCAAGCTAGTGTGCCCGGACTTCCCTGGCTTTTTCAACCCTTGCTACAAGCTTCGCAAGCTTGCGGAAGTGCACCATTTTCTCGTTCTTGAGTTTGTTGTTCGCACCACTGGTGGAAGGCAAAACGTAAACCTGGGCTCCGTAAAGCAGCTCTTTTTGGATTCCGTACTTGCACCGCCGCTGCGCGAATTGCTCGAACGTCAATTTGCCGTTGAACGCCACGACGTGGGGAGTAAATTCTTCAAGCTTCTGCGAGAGCACGATCCGCCCTTCTGCAAAATCCTCGCGCTTCAATTCCTCAACGCCCTTCGTTGGGCGCTTCACTAGATCGGTCAGGCCAATGCCGAATTCAATCACACGGCGGTCGTCGTGGTAATCAAAAGGTTCCGGCACCACGCCACTTTTATAGAGGATAGGCCAGAATTCATTGCCGCGACCGGCGTAGTAATGTCCCACGCGGACGGAAGACTCGCTGGGATTGCAACCCACGATGACAAGCTTCATGCCTTTGCGGAGGTGGTCGGGCAGCGTACGCATGGCTCCAGCTTACTATGCCTTTCGCTCTGTCTATTTTCCTTTGAGACTCAGGTACGCGCTTTTCTAAATAGGCAGCTCTCCCTGGGATCCTAGACGTCAAAGTACTAACCTGCGCCGCCGCTCCAAAACGGCAATTCCCTGCCAAGCTTCTTCTCCCGGGTTGCGGCGTACACTTTCATCGCTACAGCCAAGTCCCATGAGGCGATCCCGTTCGATTTGAATAAGGTAACTTCATCATTGCTGGTGCGCCCGCTCGCTTTGCCCGCTACCACATCGCAAAGCTTCCTCACGCCCGTCCAGCAAATTTCATCTCCCTTGACAGCGATAATCAAATCGCCCGCCTCCTGGCGGGCCTGCTCGATCGAATCCACAACGATGACGTCCGCGCTGGCCACGGCCTCGTCATCCAGTTCGCGCTTGTGAGCATGGTTCGCGCCAATCGCGTTGATGTGCACGGCAGGGGTCAAGTCCGCGCCAAAGACCACAGGCTGTGAAGAAGTCGTGGCCGTGCAAACAATGTCGGCGCCACGCACGGCTTCACCGGAAGAACTGCATGGCGTCACCGGGATGCCCAGCTTCGTGGACGTCTCCTCGCAAAACTTCTCGCGCTTGGCGGCATCACGACCATAAACGCGCGCGGAACCAAGTTTTCTGACAGCGGCAATCGCTTCGAGCTGCGTTCTGGCCTGGCCCCCCGTTCCGATGATGGCGGCAATACGTGAATTCTCCCGAGCCAGATACTTTGTAGCCACTCCCGTCGCCGCTCCAGTACGCAGTTGGCCCATGTAATCAGCCTCAATGACCGCAAGCAGGTCTCCTGTGGCCATTTCGTAGAGTGGAACAAGGAATTGCAGCCTGCCGCGCACGTAGGTGTACTGCTTCATGGCCACAAAGCCCGCCGAATAGTCAGCGGCCGCCATGTAGTGAAAGAATCCGCCGTGGGACAGTTCAAAGCGCCTGCGCGGATGTACGACGACTTCTTCGGTGGCCTGCTTGCGCAGAATCTCTTCGACGGCCCGTAGCGCTCGGGGCATGTCGAGCAGCTGGCGGACCTCCGCTTCGTTAATATGCAAGGTCATTCGGCTCTTCTCCGCCCAAGCACAGCCGTGCGGCAGTGGAACATTTGATTCTCCTTGAAGTAGATTCTAGCGTGACGGCAGCTTAGAGCGCTTCGCCGTAACCCGTTTCCTCGAAGTGTCACCCGGTTCGCGAATGCGCCGTACAACCGTCTGCATCAGCCGATAAACGCGCTCTTCTTTGTCCTCATCCATAATCTGAAAACGGAATTCAGGCTCGTCTTTGGGGCCTTTTCCCGTCCGAATCGGGAGTTGACCGCAGAGATTATTCTCAATGAACGCGGTCTCGTAGCGTTCTCGTTTGGCGTTCCAGGTGTAAACCCGTAGCGCCGTGAAGTCGCAGGGCTGGCCCTCCGGTCCGCGTGTTGCGGCAAGTAGATACTGTGGCTTGTCGCCCGAGGGATCTGAGACCCGGTTCAGCTCAAACCATGCAACCGGACGAATGTTAGCGGAAGACGCGCCTTCGCGCACAGGATCAGGCAAATCCAATTCGACGAAGCGCGCCACAACCCAGCCGGCAATTGGTACCGTCTGATCACCGGGTTCCGTCGTGGTCGTTGACACGGAAATTCGCGCTGAAGATTCCCCTGGCGGCCGCGGAGCAATGCCGCGCACCAGGAACCAATCGTCCTTTTTTGTTTCCTGTGACTCGTTGTTGGAATCCTTCTCATCCGTGCTCTGGACCCAATCGGCCACGCCGCGTCCCACAATCTCGACGGGAACATTTCGCGCAAATTGATAGAGTCGCGGCTCGGTGCGGCCCGGCAGGACGCGCATATTGGTGGACACCTTCGTCCGGCCGCGCGCCTGTACGGGCATATTGCGCACCCGTTCGAGCAATTTGATGCTGCGCTGCCAGAGCGCCGGTTCCATCAATTGATGCGCTTCCACCCAGCCAACGGCGCCCGCGGGCGTTCGCACCTTCATGTATTCATTGCGTTTGCTGAGTACCTCAACGCGCTCCCCGTAGTGCAGCACGCCGACCTGCTGCCGCACTTGGGCGATGCCACTGAGCACCGGAGCGACTTTTTCGCTAACGAAAGCCTCCCCCAACGATTCGTGTCGCGGACGGAACATCCAGGCGGTAACAGCCACCAGGCAGAGCAGCGGCACAGCAATGAGCAGCTTCCGTTTCATGTCCGCTTTACTAACGCTGGGACGTTAGGCACTACCATGCTTTCCCCTTATTCATTGGCTCCGCGTCTCTATTTGGTGACTAGAGAATTGTACCTGAAAGCGTGCCGGCTCCCGAGACGCCCGTGACCACGATGCTTTTCTGTTAAAATGCCGCCGCTTCCTGAAAATTTGCTCCATCATCCTCATGGAGGTGCCCCGATGAAGTCGCTGAACGTTCTTCAGCCGTTTGGCTTGCTGGCGCTGCGCCTCGCGCTAGGCATCATCTTTTTTTCTCATGGATACCCGAAGCTCGCGCATCTTGGCAACGGCATGCAAGGCTTCTTTGTGGAACACGGCCTCCCGGGATATTTCGTCTATGTCGCGGGCGTGCTGGAAGTGTTTGGCGGCCTGATGTTGATACTGGGACTGTTTACGCGGCCCGCTGCCCTGCTGCTGGCGGCGGAAATGGCCGTCGCAATCCTGAAGGTGCATAGCAGCAAGGGCTACTTGGCCGTGCATGAATATGAATTCCCGCTCGCCCTTGCCGTAGCTTGCTTTGCCCTGGCAACTGTTGGCGCAGGAGCATTTTCCCTGGATCAACCGCTCTTCGAAAAAGGTGGCAAATAGGCCACTGCGAAGGGGTGGAGAAAGCCAGCCAACTTTTCCAAATTTCAAAGAAGGATTATTAGAATGCGGCGGGTGCCGAAGTTGCCGGCACGCCCGTGGGTCCCTCCGGAACCGCAATCCAGAGAATAATATAGGCAAGGATGTTAGGCCCCGGAACCAGCGTAGCCAGCAGCCACAAAACTCGCACAAGAGTTGTGTCCATGTCGAAGTAATCCGCTATGCCGGCGCACACGCCCGCGACCTTCCGGTCATTGGTCGAGCGCACCAGTCTCTTGCGCGGGTACACTGGAGGCGGCGGGGGAGCAGAAGTTGCCGTCTCCGGCTGCTTGGCGCCGCAGCTGTAGCAAAACTTCGAGCCAATCGCGATGTCTTTTTGGCAGTTCGGGCAGATCATGGATTAACCCTCGCAGAACGCATCTTTCGCGCTCCATCTATATATACGAGAATCGCGGCCGAATAGTTTCCCAGGCGGATGTAGTCTAAACCAGGAACCGTCAGTAATCCAAAAGCTGCTTTACCGCGGCGGTAATGTGGCCGACCTGCGGCAAAATCACGTCCTCCAGCTTCGGCTGGTAGGCGCAGAACGTGTCCATGGCCGCTAGGCGCTTGACCGGAGCGTCCAGTTCTTCGAACAATTGGTCAGCAATGCGCGCCGCGATTTCCGCGCCGTAGCCCCAACTCAACATGTCTTCATAAGCCACAATTACGCGATGCGTCTTGCGAACCGTCGCGGAGATGGCTTCCCAGTCGTACGGGGAAAGCGAGCGCAGATCAAGAATCTCCACGTTGATGCCCTCGCGCTGCAATTGCGCCGCGGCGACCTCTGCGCGATGGACCACCGCGCCATACGTGATGATACTTAAATCGATTCCCTCTTTCACCAGTCGCGCTTTGCCAAACGGAATCGTGAAATCCGGCCCCGGATTCTCGGACCGGTTATACGGCTGCCGGTACAAGTGCTTGTGCTCGAGGAACATCACCGGGTCATCGCAACGAATCGCCGTCCGCAACAAGCCTGCAACGTCCAGAGCTGTGGAAGGCATCACCACCCGCAATCCCGGGCAGTGCGTGAAAATCGATTCCCCGCTTTGGCTGTGATACACGCCGCCGCCAGTCAAATAGCCGCCAATCGGCACTCGCAGCACCACCGGGGCCTTAAACGCGCCGTTCGAACGCCAGCGCATCACGCACAACTCATCGCGAATCTGCATCATCGCCGGCCAGATGTAGTCGAAGAACTGAATCTCCGCCACCGGCTTCAGTCCTCGCACGGCCATGCCGATGGCCCGCCCCACAATGCTCGCTTCCGCCAACGGTGAATTGAACACTCGGTCGTGCCCATATTTTCGCTGCAAGCCCGAAGTCGCCTTGAAAACCCCGCCTTTGCCCTTCACGTGCTTCAAGTTTTCTTCGCGGCTGGCGTCCGCAACGTCCTCGCCAAATACGGTGATGCGCTCATCTCGCGCCATCTCATCTGACAAAGTCAGCGCGACCATCTCCACCATAGTCTTCGGTGCGTTATGAAAACTCGGTTGAGCTTCGAAGGTTGCTGATGTTGGGTCAATGTCCGGCGAATAAACGTTGGTGAGAATCGATTCGACCGCCGGCTGTTCCGCCCCCAGCGCCTGATCCGCGGCCGTGCGAATTTCCTCATCCACTTCCGCTTCCAGGCTATCGATCTGCTTTTGGTCCAGAATGCCGTCGCGCACCAACCGCAGCGCCAACTTGGAAATGGGATCGCGCCTTGCTTCTTCTTCGCGTTCTTCAGGCGCCTTATACAGTTTTTCGTCGTCCGACAACGAATGAGAATACGGGCGTGTCACATGCGCGTGCACCAGTGCCGGCCCGCGCCGTTCGCGGCAATATTGCGCGGCTTCTTTGCAAACAGTGTAGCTTTCGAATGGGTCCGTCCCATCGCACTCGCTAACATGCAATCCCGGGAACCCGCGAACCAATTTGGAAATGCTGCCACCCGCCGTCTGCACTTCGATGGGCACAGAAATGGCGTAACCGTTGTCTTCAACCAGATACAGCAGCGGCAACTTTTTCGCGCAAGCTACGTTGAGCGATTCCCAGAACTCGCCTTCGCTCGTCGCTCCGTCGCCGCCAGACACGTACACGATCTCTTC
>Ga0079221_10000074_pt1 | contig 20709 bp, 14 predicted proteins | sample GAAS200_FD_75069 | JGI IMG/M metagenome (GOLD analysis project Ga0079221, IMG submission 75069) | Agricultural soil microbial communities from Georgia to study Nitrogen management - GA AS200 | ecosystem: Environmental > Terrestrial > Soil > Agricultural land | place: USA: Georgia | collected... | reverse complement strand
CCTCTATCCGGAACGCATCCGGGATATAACCCCAGAGGGCCGGCGACGCGCACGCGAGTTGTTCAAGCAATCAGCCTGGGCCGCTGCGTTGCGTGTTCTGCAGCGCGAAGCGACGGTGTGCATCGTCGCAGCCGGCATGCTCCGCGCACATCTCGCATTGACTCCCGCCGACGACAGCCGCCTTGCAATAGCCATGGAGCGCATACGGGATGCGCGGGCGGTGCTGGCATGAACGCTTGGGCCAGCAGCATCGACGAACAGGCAGAACGCGACCTCTCCGCCATGGCCAAATTGGCCCGTGGCCACAGCGATGTTGCGCGCTTCCCCGGCCGCGAAATCCCGAGCTTGGAGCTGATCGACGCCAGCACGATCAAGCCCGAACCCGTGCGTTGGCTGTGGCCGGGATGGCTAGCACGAGGGAAGCTACACGTGATCGCCGGCGCACCAGGCACCGGCAAGACCACGGCTGCCTTGTCCTGGTGTGCGAGCGTCACACGAGGTAGCGCATTTCCGGATGGCACGAAGCCCGACAGACCTGGCCGTGTGCTGATCTGGAGTGGAGAGGACGATCCCTCCGACACGCTTGTGCCCCGCCTGCAAGCCGCGGGTGCCAACCTCGCCCTTGTGCAGTTCGTCGGTGAAGTCTCCGAGGACGGGAAACGCTTCGCCTTCGATCCCGCGCGCGATGTGCAGACGTTGGCCGGCGCCTTGGCGAGCAGTAACGATATCGCGTTGATCGTGATCGATCCCCTTGTGTCGGCTGTAGCCGGAGATAGCCACAAGAACGCCGAGGTGCGCCGCGGTCTTCAGCCACTGGTGGATTTGTCTCAACGCGTGGGCGCCGCGCTTTTGGGCATCACCCACTACACGAAAGGCACCCAGGGCAGGGATCCTTTGGAACGTGTGACCGGATCCATTGCGTTCGGTGCGCTGGCGCGGCTCGTGTTCGGCACGGTGCGACAGAGAGTCGAGGACGACGGCGCACCGGCGCGCTACCTGTTGGCACGCGTGAAAAGCAACATCGGTCCCGACGGCGGAGGATTCGCTTACGGATTCCAGCAAGCGGACAACGGCGACGGTGTCATCACGAATCGGATCGTATGGGGTGAAGCCGTAGCCGGCACCGCACGCGTGCTCATGGCCGAAGCGGAAGCCGATCCCGATGATGAGCAAGGTCACGATGCAGCTTCGTTCCTCCGGGATCTGTTGGCGGCTGGGCCCGTGCCAGCAAAGGACGTGTTTCACGAAGCCGAAGGAGCGGGGTTTTCTCGCGACCAGATGAAACGCGCCAAGGCGAAACTGGGGGCGGTTCCCGTGAAGCACGGCATGGCCGGCGGATGGACGTGGGAGCTTCCAAATCGCGAAGCGCGCAAATGCTCCACCGAAGGGCGCGAAGGAGGCGCACAAAATGTGCCGCACTCTTGGCACCCTTCGGCCGTAACGCCAGCGCCCTCGAACGCGGTCGAGGTGGATGACCTATGACCGCCGAAGCATTGGTCGACACTCTGCACGCGGCCGGCATCCATCTCGCCGTAAATGGCGATCGGCTACACGTTGAAGCACCTCCCGGCCAGTACAACGCTGGTCTGCGCGCGCGCCTGATCGAGCACAAAAACGCCGTGCTTGAACTGATCGTCATGCGTGACCGGCTGCTTGGCATCACTCGGGCCATCGGCGTGCCAGCCGCCATCGTGGAGCGCCTGCCCTCTTCCGAGCTGCGCGCCTGCATCGATCAACTGCCGCTATGGGAAGGCCAGCGCGACGAGCGCGGCGAGCCGCTGCAGGCCCGCGTGCTGGTGTTCTACCTGCGCGCGCTGGCCGACATGGAGCCGGCCGTCGAGGGCTCGCCCGTAGATCAACGCCGACGCCGTACAGATTCACCGGCCGCTGCCGCTCGGGTGCGAAGCCAACCAAACAGTTTCAGCGGTTCAGTCGATACCTCAACCTGATTGGGAGAACCAAGATGGCTCTTTACGACACACCGATGCTCAAGCGCCAAGGCATCACGCCATTCGTGTCCAATGACGACCTGGCCGCGCCGGCGACACCGGCACCACGCAGCCTGGCAACGCCACCGGCACAGATGACCCCGCAATCGTCGTGGGATGCGGTGACTCGGCGCGTGAGCGCAAACGCCGCGGTGTTGAAACGAGGCCTTGCCGCGATCAATGGGATCGGTGACATGTCGCCCAAGCCGGTATCGCAGCAGCTTGGTACGCGGCTCGCGCGCGCCTCGCAGAACGCGGTGGCGCACGGCACAGCTGGTCAGCCGAGTGACTTGCTCGGTAACTCGCTGGCACGACCGAATGCAGCACCTGCGACCATGAATGCCGCTCCAGCGGCACCCACACCGAAGCCAATCAGCGACATCACGACCGCACTAAGCGCGGTGCCCGTCGGCCGGCTACCTGTCGCCCCACGATTGCGACGCACCGACGGGAGCGGCATCGACACCGGCGTGACACTGCCGGATGGACGCAAACTGCCCTATGGCGCGATGGTCAATGGTGTACCGACCTTCAGCGATGGCAGCGGTGGTCTCGGTGCGCCGCCAACGACGATGACCAAGGCGGACATCGCCGACCTTGGCAACCGGCTCGATATCGTGCCTGCTGCCGCCCTGACGCGTGCAGCGTTGCCGTTCAACAGCGACGACAGCGACGCGAACATTGCGGCACGGATGCGCGCTGATCAAGGCGGCAAGTTCGGCGTGACGCCGGAGATGAAGGCGAATGCCGATCTCACTGCGGTCATTAATCAAGACCCGCGCTCAACACTGGGGCTGGCCGCATTGAACGCATCGCGTCGTGCCAGCGGCGCGACTACGACGCTGCAGCGCAAGGCGGCGTTGGACGATCTTGCTGGGTTGAACGATACGGTGCGCCGCAATGCCATCGGTGCCGTCGAAAACGAGGGTGCCAATCAGCGCGCGAATATCGAAGCACAGTCAGTGCTGCAGCGGCAGGGACTGGCGAACACAGGTGACTTGGCACGGCAGCAGCTTGCCAACGAAGGCGACCTTGCGCGCACGGAGCTGGCAGGCAAATACGGGATTGCCACCGTGCTGGCGAGCCCGAAGAAAACGGGCGAGATGACCGTCAGGGATTACCTGACCCAGCTCAACAAGGGCGTGCAAGGCCAAATTGCCGAGTACAACAAGAACCAAGGTGTGACGCCGGCAAAGGATCGCCAACCGCTGTCCGCAGAGATGATCTCTGAAATGCGCGCCATCCAGGCGAAGGCCTTGGGCCTTCGTGTCGGCACTACGCCGGATGGTCGGCGCGTTGTCGAAATCAACGGACAGGTGATGCCACTATGAGTGCCAATGGAATCGTTTGGGACGATACGCCGGACGCGAACCGCGGCATCGCTTCGCTCCCTACTTTGACGCGCACGCCGCAGCCTGCCACGCCTTCAGGCATCGTGTGGGACGACGAGCGCCCGCAGCAGCAGCCGACGCTACAACGCCCCGCCACGTCGGACCACTCCACGCTGGGCGATCTCGGTCGAAGCGCGCTGGGTGCACTGGAAAAGGGTGCCGGCGCCGCAGTGCGGGGGGTTGGCGATATTGGTCAGAAGATCGACGAAGCCATTCCGCTGAGCCGCAAGCTGGACGAACTGACGGGCCTGACGCCGGAGCGCACCCAAGCGGCCGGCCAGGTAGTCGAACAGGCCGGTGCCAAGGAAGCCGCCAACGTGTCGCCGGAGTTTGCGGCGAAAACCAGCCAGCCGATCCTCTCCCGCACCGGTTTCAACCCCACCAACATTGCGAACAAGGCCATCAATTCCGTCGCCAGCATGACGCCTGCGCTGGCCGCGTCGCTGGTGCCGTATGTGGGCCCAGTTCTGGGCGCCGCGACGTTCGGTGCACAGGGCTAAGCGGAAGGCCGCGAGGCTGGGCAACAGCAGGTGGCGGCGCTGACCCCGGAACAGCTGCAGAGTGTCCCTCGCTATCAGGAACTGCTGAAATCCGGGCTTTCGCCGGATGCAGCGCGCGCGAAGCTGTCGGAAGAAGTCGCTAACCGCCAAGCGCTGGTCGGCGGCACGTTCGACGCCGCGCTCGGAGTTGTCGGAAAGCTCCCGGGCGTGGAAGCGATCGCCAACGCTGCCGCGAAACCGCTGACGCGAGTCATCGGCCAGCGCGCTGCCGGGGTTGTTGGGAAAGCAGCTGGCGAGGCCGCCGGCTTCGGCGGCATCAATGCCGCAGGTCAGGTGATTTCCAACGTCACCAACCAAGTGCCGACGTCGCCCACCGAGGGTGTCGGCGAGGCGCTTGCATCCGGTCTGCTGCCTGGTGCCGTGCTGGGTGGCGGCCGCGAGCTGATTCGACCAATCCTCCATCGTGCGTCTACTGGCCCGATGGGTCGCGCCGCAGAGACCGCGCGCGCAACGGGCGCCGCAGTTCCGGAACCGAACCCAGACGCCGCACCAGGCTCAATGGAAGATGCCGCCAACGTGCTGTATCGCCCTGCCCCCGCATCGGCGAACGTTGCCACCGAAGCCACCACGAACACTGAAGCGCAACCACCCATCACGCGTCGTGTGCCGCCGCCGGCCGTGCCGTGGATGAACGACGAGACGGGCGAACATCGCGTGCCAACGGCCAGCGAGGTCGTGGCGGCATTCCATCGCATGCAGGACCAGCAGGAGCAAGCCGCGGCCAATAACGTCAAGTTGGTCACTGGTCTGAAACAACTTTCGGATGCGTGGAACGTTCCGCTGGAACGGCTGAAATCGTTGCGCAACGTAGCGATCAACGAGCGCGCGGAAGGCCAGACCACCGCCGACGCCGAACAGCGCGCAACCGAAGACCTGGCGCAGCAGCGTGCAACGGAAGCGCGCCAACAGACCGATCGGGATCTGTTCTCCGATACCGGGCAGCGAAGCCCCGACGCCGCCGCAGCTTCGGAAGGCATCCCATTCATGATCACGAACGGGATGCGCTCGGAACTGGCGGCACGCGGTTACGACCGCGGCGCGATCGCGCGAATGACGCCGCAGGAAGCGCACGCCGCACTGACCGGCACCACGGATGAGCGTGACCAGCAGCCGACCCCACAACCGGAAGAACCGAGCAATGTGGGGCAGCCAGAGCCGCAACAGCCCGCAGCATCGCGAGCAATTGGCCAATCCGGACGCGCGCGCGACCAGAACGCGCGCGGGGCGGATGTCGAAAGTGGATCAGCAGTGACTACAGCGCAAGAAGGAGCTGCGCAGCGCGCCGAACTTGGTGCGGACGAAGGCAGACAAGCTGTAGCTACAGCGCCCATGGCAGACGCCGGCGCCGCACCGCGCAGCATCGCACCCGACAGGCTGGACCGGATTGTGCGCGCATGGCGAGACAACCAAGGTGAGCCAGACGCCAAGAGCGTGGCCACCATCGCGCAGATTTACCGCGTACCGATCGAGGACGTGGTGGCTGCGCGTGACCGCACCGCCATCGTTCCCCGTGAAACAAACTCGGAGACAAACAATGTCCAAGAAGTACCTGGCAGCAAAGAAGGTGTTCCAGAAGCACGAGCTGCGCCGCCCGTTGGCGAATCAGAAAGCACCGCGCCGACCGGCAGCACGGAACAGCGCCCGGAGGCGGTAGTACCCGTCGAAACCGCGGCGAAGACCTCACAGGCAGCGCCTACTGGCGAAACACAAACGCCGCCGGCGCCAACGCCAGCACCAGAGGTTTCACCGCGCGAGCCGGGCGCTTCGAACAGGACCAGTGTCGAAGGTGCCGCACGCGAATCCGCAGCGCACCCGGAGAACGAACGCCCCGAACCCACGCCGGCACAGCACGAGGCCGGCAACTTCAAGATGGGCCACGTCAACCTGCACGGGATGGACGTGACGATCGAGGTGCCGAAGGGCGGCACGCGTCGCGGTACCGATCGCAACGGCAAGCCCTGGGAACGGCCAGCGTCTGACCATTATGGTTACGTTCGCCGCACCGAGGGTGCCGATGGCGAGCAGGTGGACGTGTATCTCGGGCCTCACGCCGAAGACCCGAAGTCGAACGTGTTCGTGATCGATCAGGTGAAGCCTGGCACGCGCGTGTTCGACGAAAGCAAGGCAATGGTCGGATTCAAGACCGGCCGAGACGCGCGCGCCAGCTACGACGCCAACTTTCCCAAGGGCCTGAAGACGTTCGGAGGCATCCGCAAGATGTCGATGGACGAGTTCAAGGACTGGGTGAAACACGGCGACACCACCAAGCCGGTGACCGACAAGGTGGCCGTGCCCGCGCCGAAGGTAAAGGCCGAGGCCATCGCGGAACCGGCGCTCAAGGAAGGTGACACGGTGCGCATCACCAAGGGTGGCTTCAAGGGACAAGTCGGCACGCTGGGCGGCGTTGCTGGCAAAGACCTGCGGAGCATCACGGTGCTCGAAGGCCGCAAGGCCGGCGTGCATGCAATTCATGTCAGCGCGATCGAACGTAGCGAGCCCAGCGAAGCAAAGACTGAGAAAAGCAACACGGCGCTCTTCAGCAGGACGCCCGAGGAAACGACAGCTACACGACGAGAGCGCGGCCTTCCCGCAAGTGTGCAAGAACCGCTCGCAGCTTTTCGCAATGATCAGCCGTTGAAGCGTGATCCGGATTACAAGGCCGCACAGGCTGGCGATGCGGCCGCCGCAGCGCGCCTGGTGAAGCGCCTTGCAGGTCCGCTGGTGGCCAAGGCACGCGCGCAATTCGAAGACGGCATGATCTACGTGGCCCCACATGCCGAGGAAATGACCGGCAACAACAAGATCCCGCAGCAATTGGCGGAAGCCTTGGCCGCGGGAACCCACGGCAGCACGGATCAAGAGATCGTGCAGACCAACCGCACGTTCCGTACCGGCGGCGGCATGATGCAGAGCCTGACCGGGCGCCCTGAGTTCGACGGCAACGTTGTGAAAGGCGGCAAATACGTACTGGTGGATGACGTCAGCACGTCCGGCGGATCGTTCGCAGATCTGGCCGATTACATTCAGCGCAAAGGCGGCGACGTGGTGGGTGCAGTTTCGCTGACCAATGCTGCACGCGGTGGTAGAGTTGCAGCGGAGCCACATGTTCTGCGACAGCTGGAAGCGAGGCATGGCGATGTCATCCGCGAACAATTCGGCATCGAACCGCGCGCCCTCACCGCAGAAGAAGCCAGCTACCTCGCGGGTTTCCGATCGGCTGACGAAATCCGAAATCGAGTCGCTTCGGCTCGACAAGAAAGAGGCCGCCGCCTACGGGCGGAAGGCGTTCAAAAACTGGAAGCCGGAAGCTCCGGCGAAGTAACGCCGAAGGCGAGCGCGCGCGATGAAACGACCTATGGTTCGGGCATACCGCAAGGGCTGCAAACGCGCGCCACACGCGCCGTCCTGTCGCTCGAAAGGCAATACAACCAATGGGCACATCTGGACTCCGCACACGGCCTCCGCATCCGCGAGGTCCGTCGCGCTGATCTGCCCGACGACCTGGGTGGCGCCTTGGCCGCCTTCGAACGCGTCACAGGAACCCAAGTCCACGTCGTCCGCAACCTGACGCCGGACGTCGATCGCTTCAACGGCATCACCTTCCGCGACGGTCACCTGTACGTCGACGAATCCAGTCAGCATCCGGTGCTGACTACCGCCAGCCACGAGTTCACGCACCAACTGCAACGCAACGCCCCGGAACTTTACCGCCAGCTCGAGGACGAGGTGCGCCGGCAGGGCAAGATGGGCGAATGGGAGCGCGTGCTGCAGAGCCGCGCGCGCGGCGAAACCGTGAATCGCAACCTGGCGGCGCAGGAGTTGACCGCCAACGCGGTCGGCGACGCGATGAGCGACCCCGCATTCCTGAATCGCATGGCCGAGCGCAACCCGGGGGCGTTCAAGGAACTTGCGCAACGCTTTATCGCCTTCATCAACCGTGTGCTCGCCCATGTTCGCGACACCGGCAGCAACAGGTATCTCACCGACGTGGTGGCGTTCCGCGACAAGCTGGCGGAGGTGCTGGATGCGTACAGCCGTGGTGAGAAGCCCAAACCGATCGACCTTGGCGAAGACGCGGCCGCGTTCGATCGCGGCGACGCTCGCAAGGGCGACACGTTCTACTCGGCGTTGACGCGCAGTACCGAGGTTGCGGAAGGCGCTCCGCGCAAGGCTGACGCAGCAAAGTGGAAGCAATGGCTGGATGGCGCACAGCGGCGTGGCGAGTTCAAGGGCGCAGAACGGGAGTGGATGGGGCTGGATCAGTGGCTGGAGGAACAGAAAGGCCCGATCACGCGCGAAGCACTGGTGGAGCACGTGCACGACAACCAGGTGCGCGTGCAGGAAAAGATGCTGGCCGACGACGTGAGCCCTGACCGTGCCAGCGACATCGTGGAGGACGAGGACGGAAACTTCGTGCTGCAGGGTGACGAAGGCGAGCGTGCGGGTTCGACCAAGTTCGGCGAGTACACGCTGCCGGGCGGGAAGAACTACCGGGAGCTGTTGCTGACGCTGCCGCGACGCGACCCGCTGTCGCCCACGGAACGCGCTGAATTATCCGCGCTGACCACGCGCAAGCAAACGGCGGATATCGGGTTGCGAGCCGGCGCGAAGCCTTTGAACGAGGCCGAGCGGGAACGCCTGCACAGCTTGCAAACCAAGGTTATCCGTGACCTGCCGAACAACTTCCACAGCAACCATTTCGACGAGCCCAACATCGTCGCGCACGTCCGCATGAACGATCGCACCGGCCCGGACGGCGAGAAGATCCTGCACATGGAAGAAGTGCAGTCGGACCTGCACCAGATAGGGCGCAAGAAGGGCTACATTCGACCGGGAGACAAGTATTCATCGTTGCCACGCGGCTACAAGGTAGAGCCGCAGGCACCGGACAACGGACATCCGCGGTTCGCGGTTTTCAATCCTCTTGGTGACCGCGTTACGTCGCGTCACCCCACCGAGGCGGAGGCAATCGGCGAAGCGTTGGAACGCTTGAACAGGGAAGCCCCAGGACTGCCCGGTGTTCCAGATGCGCCGTTCAAAAAGGAGTGGCCGCTGCTCGCCATGAAGCGGGTGCTGCGCTACGCCGCAGAGCACGGCTACGACAAGGTGACGTGGACGACCGGAGAGCAGCAGGCTGACCGGTTCGACTTGTCCAAACGCGTTCGCTCGATCGCCTACCAGAAGAATGAGGACGGCACCTACAAGCTGACCGCCCAGGTCGCGCCTGGCCGCGGGCAAATGTTTGGCGAGGCGATCCCGGCCGCCAAGCTCGAGGATTACGTAGGCAAGGACGTGGCCCAAAGGATCCGCGACGGCCAGGGCAACCCCGTGAATTACGCCGCCACCAACGAACCGCGCAACGAGTTTCGCGAACTCAAGGGCGCTGATTTGAAGATCGGAGGCGCCGGGATGCGGTCGTTCTACGACAAGACGCTGCCGAACGAGGTAGCCAAGTACGTCAAGAAGTGGGGCGCGAACGTGGGTGAGACCAACATCGGCATCGCTGGTGGCAAGCCGACCGATCACGCGGACTTCGAAGCGTACCAGCGCGCGCAGAAGGAGCGCGCCATCGTTCACAGCGTCGACATCACCCCCGCGATGCGAGAAAGCGTGATGCAGGGGCAGCCCATGTTCTCGCGCAGGCCTGCGACGGAAGAAGACCCGGCCGACCCAAGCCGAGAGCCGCACCGGGCGATGGCAGCGATCGAGAGCGCCATCCAGTCGACAGCTGCCAAGGACACATGGACCAAGATGGCGAAAGACTGGCTGCGTGGCCGATTCGAAGATGCACGACCGTGGCTGTTGAAGGTCGCCCCTCTCGATCGCCTGGTTGAACTGGCGCAGGAGGTCGAGCCTTTGAAGGTGGGTGCGACCCAGTTCGCACGGTCCGCCAAGCAGATGGCGACCGATCGCGAGCACCTTTTGACTGGTGCACCTGACTCGAAAGACAGTCCGCACGACATGCTCAGCCGGGGCGTCAGCCCAATCGCCGAAGAACTGCGCGCGTTCGCGCACGGCAAAGGGATCGGTGCCTTCCGGGGTGAGATTCGCCCCGAGGCCAAGCGCACTTTCAAGCTGATGCACGAAGCTACCGTCGCCGGCGTCTACCTCGACCGTCCGTACGAGAAACTGAAGATCCAGAACGCACGTGGCGATCGCGTCGAATGGACGCCGGAGCTTCGGAAAGAGCGTCTCGGCTTGATGGACGAACTGGCCATGCAACGCGGTGGCGATCCGGATTCGAACCGGGAAAAGCTGCGCGAGGAAAAGAAATATCTTCGAGCGCTCCCGCGTCTTGAGGCGGAGCACAAGGCTGCATACGACCGCCTCAAGCCGCAGTTCGATGCACTTCCCGAGGAAGCGAAGCGCAACTGGCGGCAGACGCGCGATTGGTTCCAGCAGTTCCGCGACGAAGTCGAGAAAACGGCCATCAAGCGCATCGAACGCGCGACGCCCAACGAGGCCAGCCGCAGGGCGGCCATTGAGGGCATGCGGTTGATGTACGAGGAAGCGCGCGTCGACGGGGTGTACTTCCCACTGGCGCGCCATGGGGACTACTGGATCGCCTACACCACGAAGGACGGCAAGTCCGGTTTTGAAATGCAGGAGAACGCGAACACGCAACACAAGCGCGAGCGCCAATTACGGGCCGCCGGCAACAGGATCGACGCAACCGGTCTGCGAACAAAGAACGCCAAGGCCAAGGAGGCGCCCAGCGGCACTTTTGTGCGCAGGGCGATGGATATGCTGGCCAAGAATGGCGTGAGCGAAGCCACGCGCGACGAGCTGTATCAGCTGTACCTGCAGATGCTGCCCGAGATGAGTATGCGCAAGCACGCGCTCCATCGCGACAACGTGATCGGTTGGAGCGAGGATGTGCCCCGCACCTTTGCCGACAACGGGTTTCACGGTGCGTACCAGCTCGCGCGAATGCGGCATTCGCAGGACATGCAGCTTGCGCTTGAGGCCGCGGGCATCGCGCTGGACAACTGGCGAAAGTCGAACGACCGGTTTCCGGGATCGAGTGCGCCGCAACTGGAGCGGTTCATGAGCGACACGCTGGACCGGTACGACGCCAACCCTGGTGCTGCACAGGCCGCAGCCGCAAAGGTCGACAGCGGCGGCCTTGCGCTCGCGATCGACGACATTGCCCGACGCATTGCCAGCGAGAAGACTGGCAAGCAGGCGCGCGTCGAAAGCGAGGTTTGGAATGGCCTGGCGAAGCGGTGGAGCGCACTGCCCGACAACGTGCGGCGGGCATACACACTGGAGGCCATGCGGCAATTCGGGTTGCACGGCGAGCATTCGACCTTCGATGTGGCCAAGGCTGACACGTTAGTGGGCGCCCTGAAAAATAATCTGGACTGGGTGATGAATCCGGAGGACGCGAAGTGGTCGAACCGGGTGACCCAGCTGGGGTTCCTGTACTACCTCGGAATGAACCCTGCCAGCGCGTTGACCAATCTGACCCAGATCGCGCAGACGACATTGCCCGTGCTGGGAGCGGAACACGGCTGGCCGAAGGCCTCGCGCATGGTAGGCGCGGCGTGGCGCGATGCCGCGCGCACTGTGGGCCACATGGACAAGACGCTCACGAATCCTGACGAAAAGCGGGCCTTTTTGCTCATGCAGAAAAGAGGCGACTTCAGCAGGACGCAGGGGCACACACTGGCGGCACTCGCGGAAGGCAATCGTTTGCGGTCAGCGCCGGCTTGGGCAAAAGTGGCCGACTTGGCGAGCTATCTTTTTCACTCGAGCGAGGTCATCAACCGAGAGGCGACCGGCATGGCCGCGTTTCGGTTGGCGCGCGCGAAGGGCACGGACTTCGAGAAGGCGGTTGATTACGCCGGCCGCATCATCGCAAGCACCCAGTTCGACTACAGCGCGCAGAACCGTGCGCCCATCATGCGCGGGAATGTGGCGCGCATCGCGTTTCAGTTCAAGAACTTCGCCATCCAGCAGTCGTTCCTGGTGGGGCGGAATATGTGGCTTGCCACCCGCGGCGAGACTCCAGAGGTACGGCGGCTTGCGCGTCGCACCGCGGCCGGCATTCTCGGGATGACCGCGCTTCTGGCGGGCGTGACCGGGTTGCCCGCTTACAACGCGGTGCGCATGACGCTGAACGCAGTCAACGCAATGTTCGGTGATGACAACGAGCCGTGGGAGGCGGGTGACGCTTTCCATCGTTGGTTGGCGGACAACCTGGGCCCCGATGCCGCGCGCCTGATCGCCGAAGGACCGACGAACTACCTGACCGGCGCCAACCTGGCGGGCCGCACGAGCCTGTCGAACCTGTGGATACACGACAACAATCAGCGACTGGAGGGTGCCGACGCGTATCACGCGTTGCTTGAGGCCCTTGCCGGCCCCGTGTTCGGGGGCATTGTGCCGAACCTCTACATAGGCACTGAGGACGTGCGCCGCGGCTACGTTTGGCGAGGGGTGGAGCGCATGCTGCCGACGGCCGCCAAGAACAGCATGAAAGCGCTGCGCTATGCGCACGAGGGTGTGAACAGCCTGCGCGGCGATCCGATCGTGCCGGACGTGTCCGGCTACGAAGATTTCCTGCAGGCGATCGGGTTCGAGCCCGCGGCCGTCGCCAACCAATACCGCGTCAACACCGCCATCAAAAACTACACCGGCGAGGTAAAGGACCGGCGCACGACCCTTATGAATGCGTACGCACTGGCGGTGAGGTCAGGCGACGCGGAAAACCGCGACGCAGCGGTGACGGCGATTCACAAGTTCAACACCGCGCATCCGGAAGTGGCGATCACCGTGAAGACCTTGAGTGCGAGCTTGCGCGCACGCGCGCGTCGGAGCGCGCAAGCCATGAACGGCGTGGTGCTGGACCGCAGAGTGGCGCTACGGGCTCTGCAATACGCGGGTGTGGCGCAGTAGGAGGCCCATACATGGAAGCAGACATCCACGACGTCGCCCAGCCCGCGCTCCGTGCTGGGGTGCGTGGAAAGGCAATCCCGACCAAAGCAAGTCGAGTTATCCGCAGAAGGGAGCGAAGGGAGCACACAAAATAGAGCGCACCCTTCGCATCCTTCGGTAGCAACGCCACCAACAAGGGCAGACGCTGTGACCTTTCGTATGTTCATCTGCGCCGCATGTGGGAAAGTCACGCGAGGCAAACGCCGTCACGCGATCACCTGCGGCGCGGCGTGCAGGGTGCGCCTACACCGACACCCGGAACTGCGCGAGCACCTGGCATCGGACAGCCGCTTGACGGGGCTGTCGGTGGCCGACCTGCTGGAGCGCCGCGCGTTCAAGGCGGCATACCCGGATCTGGCCGAGCGCATCGGGGCCAACGAAATCAATATCGAGGCTGCGCGTTTGGAGGCGTTCAAGCGGTCGCTGCATGACCTGTATCAGCGATTGAAGCGGCGCGCACCCGCAGCTTAAAGCGTTACAAGCGTGGCAGGCCGGCATGCCACTGATGAAAGGCGATCACCTGCCGGTGGGTGGAGAGAGCGGCATGTAGGAAACGCCCTACGGAGCCGTGGGGCGAGCGCTGATACCGCCGCACACATTGATGCCCGACACTCTGTCAGCGCGCCGGGCCGTCAGGGGCACCGCAAGGATAGACGGTGCTACCGATGTAAGCCCTGGCGCGTCTCACCCCTTGCGCGCACCGGGTCCATAATCGCGGCATGTCACGCCGCCGCCCCATAAAAGCCGAACGCGAGCGCGTTGTTTCGCTCGATCTCCTCGCCGACTGGCACCCTTACGCGGAACCGCTGCCGCCGCCGATCAGCGAGTATGACTGGCGCTACTTTGGCACCATCACGATCAACGGGCAGACGAGCGCGCTTGCTTGGCGTGCCGGCGGCTACGGCATCGGGAATGGGACGAACGTGCGCGAGCTCGGCATGTGGGATCGCATCAAGATCCACTCGATCATGCTTGATGAACCACCCGGGAGCGCCGGTGCACCGCGATTCAGGCCGCTACGCATGTGGGATATGGCCGCGATGATGCCGCCATTGTGAAGTTTGGGTGATTGGAAGGCCGCCGGCCGGCCACACTCAGCGCTGCCGCAGGCTTGAGCGAACCTGGCCGTCGCCGTCGCGAGGCATCAAAGTGTTACAGCCCGACGCGAAGACCTTGGTTACCATCTCGGTTTCTATCGGACTGCGAGTCTTCACGGAAAAGCGTTACACCCTACGGCGGTTAACAGCGGAGGGTAAACAGCGCGGTTAACACGGAAACAGGCCTTGAGCATCGGCGACCGGCCCCACAAGGATTCGACGTTGCGACAGATGAGCGCGCCACGCCATGGGGCGCCGACGCCGCAATTGCTACAGGACCGCAAGGCCAAGGCCACCTTTCGATATTTCCAGAGCTTCGTCTCTTGCGGCTGGCTTCCGACTCGGTGGATACTTTCCTTGGGGTCAAAGTCGCTGGCCATCCTGTGGGTAAATTGGCGCCCTTCCAGAACCCGCGGTCTCCGCGCTCCGCGTCGCTGGTTGCGCTCGGCCGGGAACAAACCCTTCGCCTCGCCTGGCACAGGTCATCGACTTGATGAAGCCGAAAAAGAGCAGCGCTGCAGACCCCGAATCGAGTGCGGGCCATTCATTTAACTCGAAAGCCACCTCTTCTCCCCGTACAGGCCGCGTCTACGACCTCACCCCCTCAGAAATCGAATCGCTGAGGCGAGAAATGAAAGCCTCGGCGGCATGGATGGATGCGCAATTGGCGGCGGAGCGCGCGGCCAACCAGCAACACCGAAGGGAAAGCGGACCCTCCGGAATATGCGAGGCAGCAGCTACAAAGAGCCACGCGGTGCACCAGCCCACAGACGGTTCAACCGAGAGCGCGGCGCCACAGAGAGGCGATTGAGCGCGGCGCGCTCACGCACGGCCTGGATCAGAGGCTAGGCCGCGCTGTTGGGCGAACCCGGGGGCTCGCTGACGCTGGAAGTCGATGAGACGATTCTTGGTGGATCTGGGACAACAGGCGGCGGTTTGCGCTGCCCAACCCTTCCCGTGATCAGTTCAAGTACAACACCCGTGGCGATGCTTGTATCGGGCACGCCGATGCTGGTGACGGTGATGGTCGTTGGCCTAGCCGCACGCGGCATGGATTGTTCTGAAGGCCCCGGCTTGTCGTTCATTGGACCTCGTGATATCGCCAGATAGTGGGGACTCTACCACGAGAGGCTTCCGCGCTAGGGCGCCCTGGCCTGCAACAAAACACAACATCGGCGCGCAAACCGTGCGGCTCATGCGAGGAAGGGAGTGCGAAGGAGGCACACAAAATACACCGCACCCTTCGCACCCTTCGGACATACTGGCGTCTTGTCGTCCGAAAACAATTGGCACCAAGTTGTTCGCGCGCCGACCCAAGCATGGCGAGACAGCGCCCCAAGCCACCGCTGTCAGGTAGTCCTATGTAACCGCCTGGGGAGATTCTCCCAACGCATCCAATGGGCCGTGAGTCGCTGGAATGGCGTGAGGCGAGCAGGTGGAGGATAGTTCGTCGCGATCGCCTGTTCGTTCTCGCAAAGCAGGTCGATGGCCCTGTAGATCGGCGGCTCGTCGCATTCGATCGACAATCGTTCGTCGCACCATGCAGCGAGCGTTTCCGGCGACGGATCCTCATCGGGCAGGATACGGCTTTCCAAAATAATGAAGCGGCGGCGCAAATCGTCATGCTTGCGTGCCATCTCGGCCGTCCCGACAACCAGATCGGCCGCCGATAACACTGCAATGACGAACGCCGCCACCAGCGCCACGCGGTGGCCGCTCACATGCAACAGATCGGCGGCGGCGGCCGAAGCGAAGATGAGCGACAGCCCGGCGGTCAATCGGTGCCAGCGATCAAAAAATGCACGGCGTCTGGCGTGGTAGCGGATAGACCGCTGCACGTACCAAAGATCGTTCCAGCGTTGGTTGTTAACCTCCACGGCGCGCAACCATGCGTCTATTTACGCGTTGGGGGCGGTGGCGGCGGCAATGTGTTGCGAACGAGATCGCCTTTATCGACGCCTTCGCGAAACGAGCCTCTTTCGAAATCGCCATGCCTTGGCTCAGGCGGCCGAGGCTTGGCCGGCTCGTTCGGCTTGGGTTGTTCTGACGGCTTCGGTTTATCGCTCATTGGACCCCCTTGCGATGTCAACAAATAGCGATCTGAAACTGGGCACGTTCCCCAACAATGGACCCAGTCCGCCCCAGCGCTGGTCGATAGATGCCGGGACTCTATCACGAGAGATACCGTGCCCGACTGGTCCCTTGGATGGCAACAAAACACAACATTGGCAAACGATCGTGAGGCTGGGGAAAGCCCGGGCATCGCGCATGCGTAGGTATAGTTTTGGGTATAGGTTTGAAGCAAGTCCTTGACGCTACCTCGATGATTCAATGCCTTGGCAGAGCTATTTGATAGCCCCCGCCTCCACCAGATGGGAACTCAACAAGTTCCCGCAACACCCCTCAAACCCCGTTCTCACGGGGTTTTTTCTTGCAAGCGCAGACTGTGACATACCTCAATACCCCTTGAGTTATGCCAACCTTGGGTATAAGGTTGGGAATAACAGGAGGCCGCCACTGGCGGTTATACCTAAAACACAGGGGCGCGCCCATGCCCAAGTTGGTGAAGCCGTTGACGCCGTCCGCCGTGGCCAATTCGAAGGCCAAGGCCGAGCCGTACACCTTGCCCGACGGCGGCGGCATGTTCCTTCTGGTGAACCCCGATGGTTCCCGGTGGTGGCGGTTCCGTTATCACCGGCCCGGCACCGGCAAGCGCAATATGCTCTCGCTGGGCACCTTCCCCGAGGTTTCGTTGAAACGCGCGCGCGAGAAACGCGACGATGCCCGCAAGCTGGTGGCGGACGGCATCGACCCGGGCGACAAGCGCAAGGCGGAAGCCGTCGCCGCCGCCGACACATTCGAGGCCGTGGCGCGCGAATGGTACGCAAAGCAGTCGAGCCAGTGGGTCCCCGCGCACGGCGAGCGGATCATCCGCAGGCTCGAGCGCGACGTTTTCCCCTGGATTGGACGCAGACCCATTGGCGCAATCACTGCGCCCGATGTATTGGCCGTACTGCGCCGCATCGAATCCCGCACCGCCATCGAGACGGCGCACCGCGCGCTGCAAAATTGCGGGCAAGTATTCCGTTACGCGATCGCTTCCGGCCGCGCGCAAGGGGACGTGACGCGCGATCTGCGCGACGCACTGCAGCCCCCCACCAAGCGACATTTCGCCGCGATCACCAACCCCGACGAACTGCGCGGCCTGCTGCTGGCGATCGATACCTATCACGGCACGCTGCCCGTTCGTTGTGCCCTACAGCTTGCACCGCTGGTATTCACCCGACCCGGTGAACTCCGCATGGCGGAATGGGCAGAAATCGATCTTGATGGCGCCGAGTGGAACGTTCCACCTTCCCGCCGCAAGGTGCGCAAAGCAGCTAAAGCAGACCCCTCCACTCCTTCGCATTGCGTGCCGCTGTCCGTGCAAGCTGTAGCGATCCTGCGCGAACTGTGGCCTTTGACCAGCGACGGACGCTTTGTGTTTCCTGGCGCGCGTGACCGCCGCATGCGGCCCATGTCCGACATGGAGGTGAACACCGCGCTTCGCCGCCTTGGTTATGACGGCACAGTTATGACCGGGCATGGATTTCGCGCCACCGCGCGCACAATCCTGGACGAGCAACTGGGCTTCCGACCCGACCTGATCGAACACCAACTAGCGCACACCGTCAAAGACCCCAACGGGCGCGCTTACAACCGCACCACGCACCTGCCCGAGCGCCGCAAGATGATGCAGGCATGGGCGGATTACTTGGATGCCTTGCGCGACGAAACGCCCAAGGTAGTACCGATCAAACGCAAGGCGTAGCGGCTCATTCCGACAACCGCGCGCACCACACAGGGGATAGATCATGGATTTGCTGGAAGAAGAGTTGTTCGGGGAAGCCCGCGCGGAACTCGCCGAAATTCTCGAGAACGCACCGCGAGCGCCGTCACCAACACCAGCAATCGGGGGTGAGCCGATCACTTGCGACGAAGCAGAATTAATCGGGATCTATCGCACGATGCAGCCCAAACACCGGGTGGAGTGGCGTCACCTCGGCGTGCGGCTAGTGAATCCCCATGCGGCAGTACAAGCGCTGTCGCGCAAGCGGCATGACCGCCTACCGCGGAGCCGGGAAAAGAGAGGCTGAAATGAGCGTCCGAAATGTGGTTTTAGGGCTGACTCTTCTCCTGCTCATCGCGTCCCTGGCCCCGCCGGCGCACGCCGCCGACATCTACGCGTGCAAGGACGCGCACGGACACATGACCTACCAAGACACGCCCTGCCCTCAACAGTCGAAAACGGTCGGCCACAACACTTACACTCCGGTGCCGGATGCGCCCTATTCATCACCCTATGCCCGGGCTGATGCGCAGCCCGCAGCAGGGTCGCAACGTCAAACCACCACGAACGTATCCGGGTATTCCCAAGCAGTCCTCGATGCTCAACCGGCCGGCTGCGCCGGCATTGGTTGCTCTGAACATCAAAGCGGTCAGACTCGGGCCACGCAGTGCACCGCGCCGAACGGCCGCGCCTACTACACCACCGACACCTGTACCAGCCGAGCACAGTACGTCGGCACCACATCGAGGGATTGGCGGCACGACACCGTTGAAGGCCATCCCGACGCAGTAATGATCAATCGCGATGAGGCACTCGACCCGCGCACGGGCCACGTCATTCAACTTTACGCCGCGCCACTGAACACACCGGTCTACCAAACCGTTCGCGACGCCGGCCAGCGTATCGACAGCGATGCCGCATGCGCGGCCGCCCGGCAGGACGCCCACATGCACCCGCGTGACGCCAAGGCAGCGAAGCGGGCGCACGAAGTTTGCAGTGCCGGGCGCGGGCTGTGGGATCAAGCGCCACCCGACCGCGGTATTCAATAATCAGATCGCCGCAGCTAGGCCGACGGGCCGAATACGGGGCCACCTTTCCCCGCCGCTGCGGCGTCTTGCTGAAAGGGGGGGGAAAGGTGCCCATGAACATCACTCTTGGCTACGCTGATTTGATCCGTCTGTTCAATGTGGACAACCCAGCCGACTTTTCACCAGGTCTTGAGCTGCGGAACGAAGGGGTTTTCGTCGCATCGCGGGATGACCTGCCGACAGTTGCGCGCGGCGGTGAAGAGGAAGCCATGCTGACCGAACACCCAACGGGCAATCTGTCCGAACCGGCGCTCGCGTTCCCGTGCACCTTGGACGCCTTGGAAGATTTCATGGAGGCCTACGGCCTCGTCGGCACCGTCGACGCGTTCTGCATGGCGAAGGTCTTGAGGCCCAAGATGTGGGCACTGGCACGCGCTGAGGCGCAGACGGACGGGCAATACCACTCGTCCGTCCTAATGGGCCTGCACGCGTTGTGGGACAAGATTGAGCTCGAGTATTCGAGAGAGGACAACGATCACAAACTTGTAGTGCAGCGTGAAGTGCTGGATGAGCTCGACGCGATCCTGTATCCAGCCGGTAAACCGATTGAGCCGGATGTGTTGAAAACGACCTCGCTGAAGCGCTGGCCGTGGGGCGACTACGAAACCAAGCTATTGAGCAAGCTCGCCGAAGCCGTCGGGCGCTATTGGCTTGCATACAACCCAGCGGACCCGAGTACCGCGAACACCAACGAAACGGTCTCGGCTTGGCTGTGCGAACAGGGAGTAGCGAAACGCGTCGCAGAGGTGATGGCGCAAATCATTCGTGCCGACGGTCTGCGAACCGGCCCGCGCTAGAGAATTGTCCGCGCCCAAGAAAGCCGCATAGCGGCGCGCATTTCCGAGGTTGTCTGCGCCCTTTTGCGCGTTTCGGGCGCGATGGACTGCGCCTATTCGCGCGCTTTTTTATTCGCATACTCGGGTATCGCTGCAACCCCCGCAGCTAACCCGAGTGCGAAGCGATGCAATCCGAACCCGCCGCAACACCCCCGCAAGCCCACCAGCGCGCCGTGCGCGCGTTGCTGGATGACGTTGAAGTTTCCGACCTACTGCATGTGAGCCTGCAGACCGTTCGGAACTGGCGCACGCGTAAAGAAGGCCCGCGCTATGTGAAGCTCGGCAAGCGCGCGGTGCGCTACCGACCCGAGGACGTCGAAGCCTTCATCGACGGCGAAAGGCTGTGTGCATGAACGCCGCCCAGACACGACTGCGCCCGGCTGGCACCGGGCGCGAGGTCGATACATCAATGCAGACAGTGTGCAAAGCCTATCACGGCGCCGCGGCGGTAGCCATGGCACCAGCGCCACGTCACCCTTTGACCATCGCGCGAGAGCTCCAGGGCGCCGCCGAATGCCTGCAAGGCATCGCCGAGGATTTCGCGGGCGGTGCGATCGATGAGCGTGAGTTGAGCGCCGTCGATCGAATGCTGGTGGGCATGGGTCGCCTGATCATGGAACTGCGGCTCCGGCAGGGAGCAACGCCATGACCACCCGCACCGACGTTCTACTGGCTCGCCTGCAACACGTTCGCAAGTCGGGCCCGTCATCGTGGCGTGCAGACTGCCCGAACGGTCACCGCCGCGCGCGCGGCTCGCTAGCGGTCACCGAGTCCGAGGATGGCCGCATCCTGCTGACCTGCTTCGCCTGTCACGACACCCCGGCGGTACTTGCCGCCATTGGCCTCGAGCTTGCCGACCTCTATCCGGAACGCATCCGGGATATAACCCCAGAGGGCCGGCGACGCGCACGCGAGTTGTTCAAGCAATCAGCCTGGGCCGCTGCGTTGCGTGTTCTGCAGCGCGAAGCGACGGTGTGCAT
>Ga0079221_10000073_pt1 | contig 20773 bp, 10 predicted proteins | sample GAAS200_FD_75069 | JGI IMG/M metagenome (GOLD analysis project Ga0079221, IMG submission 75069) | Agricultural soil microbial communities from Georgia to study Nitrogen management - GA AS200 | ecosystem: Environmental > Terrestrial > Soil > Agricultural land | place: USA: Georgia | collected... | reverse complement strand
CGTCAGCACGGTCACCGGGGTTCCCGGCAAGCCGAACATCTATTACGTCGGCACCGCGGGTGGTGGCGTGTGGAAGACTACCGACAACGGCATCAAGTGGGACAACGTGTTCAAGCACGGCGATGCGGCGTCCATCGGCGCGGTCGCGCTGGCGCCGTCGAACCCGAAGGACGTCTGGGTCGGCACCGGCGAGGCCAATCCGCGCAATGACGTCCTGATCGGGCGTGGCGTGTACTTCTCGCCGGACGGCGGCAAGACCTGGCAGGCCAAGGGGCTGAAGGACGCCGGTCTGATCTCCAGCATCGTCGTCAATCCAAAAGACCCGGACACCGTCTATGTCGGCGTGCTCGGCAATCCGTGGAAGCCGGGCGAAACGCGCGGCGTGTTCATGACCACCGACGGCGGCAAGAACTGGAAGAAGGTGCTGTACGTCAACGACACCACCGGCGCCAGCGACATCCAGATGGATCCGTCCGACCCGAACGTGTTGCTCGCGGGGATGTGGACCATGCAGCGTAAGCCGTGGACGCTGCTCAACGGCAGCACCGACGGCGGCATCTTCAAATCGACCGACGGCGGGCGCACCTGGAACAAGGTCGGCGGCGGCTTGCCGACCACCGATCCGACCGATCGCGTCAAGATCGGCTTCGCCCCGTCCGCGCCGGACACCGTGTACGCCACGATGCCCACGCAGAAGTGCATCCTGTGGGGCAGCACCGATTCCGGCAACAACTGGAAGTGCATCAGCAACAACCACGAACTCGCGGTGCGGATGTTCTATTTCAGCTCGTTCGCGGTTTCGCCCGACAATCCGAAGACGATCTATTTCAGTTCGTTCAACCTGATGAAGTCCACCGACGGCGGCAAGACCGCCAAGGTGATCGATCGCGACGTGCACGTCGACCACCACGCGATCTGGATCGATCCCAAGGATGCCGATCGCATCATCCAGGGCAATGACGGCGGCGCGTTCCTCAGCACCAACGCCGGCAAGACCTGGCGCGCGTTCGACAACCTGCCGATCGAGGAGTTCTACACCGTCGCGATTTCCAACACCGTGCCGTTCGGCGTCTGCGGCGGCATCCAGGACGACAACGCCGCGTGCGGGCCGTCGAACAGCCTTTCGCGCGACGGCATCTGGGGGGCGGACTGGTGGAATCCGTCCGGCGGCGATGGCACCTATGTCGTGCCCGCGCCTTCGGACCCGTCCATCGTCTATGCGGCCTCGCAGACGGGCTTCACCTCGCGCATCGACATGAAGGACTGGACGCGCAAGTTCATCCGTCCGGTCATGACCAGCATGGGCGACACGCCGCTGTCGCAACTCAAGTACCGCTTCAACTGGAGTTCGCCGGTCGCGGTGTCGGCGACCGACCCGAACACGGTCTACATCGGCGGCAACGTGCTGTTCAAGTCCACCGACGGCGGCGCGAACTGGCAGCCGATCTCGAAGGACCTCACCCGCAACATCAAGGAACACCAGCCGATCGCGGGCGGCCCCGTGTTCCATGACATCTCCAGCGCCGAGAACACCGACACCATCCTCTCGATCTCGCTCGCACCCACCGATGGCAAGGTGATCTGGGTCGGCACCGACGATGGCCTGGTGTGGGTCAGCAAGGACGGCGGCGCGAACTGGACCAACGTCTCCGCGGGCCTGCCGCAGGCGGTCAAGTTCGGGCGCGTCTACCAGATCGGCGTGTCGCCGTTCGATGCCGGCACCGCCTATCTCACGGTGGACGGCCACATGCTGGGCGACGAGCATCCGTACGTGCTGAAGACCAGCGATTACGGCGCGCACTGGACGAGCATCGCCAATGGCCTGCCTGATGATTATTCCGCGGTCGTGGTGCGCGAGGATCCGAACCGCAAGGGCCTGCTCGCGCTCGGCACCATGCGCGGCCTGTACCTCTCGTTCGATGACGGCGCGCACTGGGAACCGATGACCGGCAATCTGCCAACGATGGCGGTGTGGGACATCAAGTTCACCAAGTCGCCGCACGACCTCGTGCTGGCCACACACGGCCGCGGGCTGTGGATCCTCGACAACATCGAGGCGCTGGAACAGTGGCAGCCGAAGCTGGCCGACGCTGCGTTCCACATGTTCCCGTCCGCGCAGGGCACCGAATGGATCGAATTCGGTGGTCACCACATCAGCCCGCAGCCGGGCGAGTTCACTACGCCGAATCCACCGAGCGGCCCGACGATCGTCTATTCGCTGGCGAAGGCCATCGACGTGCCGAAGGCATGCGCCAAGGAAGAGGACAAGAACAAGGGCGGTGGCGACGAAGCGGCGCAGTCTGCGGCACATCCGCTAAAACGCGGCGACACCAAGCAGGCGAGCGCGAAGAAGAAGGAACACAAACCTTCGTTCAAGCAGTGCAATCCGGTTGTCGTCACCGTGACCGACAGCGCCGGCAAGCCCGTTGCGACCTTCCACGCGCCCGGCAAGGCCGGCGTCAACGTGGCATCGTGGAACATGCGCTACGCCGGCGTCGAAATACCGAAGGCATTGCGTGCGGAAGAGCGGCCGGACACGAGCGACGCGCCCAAGGGTCCGCTCGCCTTGCCGGGTTCGTATCAGGTGAAGGTGCAGGCGAACGGCCATAGCGCAACGCAAGCCGTGCAGGTGGTCGCCGATCCGCGCGTCAATCCGCCCATGGACGTGCAGCGTGCCGCGTTCGAAACGGCGATGCGACTGCGCGGCGAGGCTGCCGCCGACGTCGCAATGATCGGCCGCAGCTACGACATGATGCAGACGCTCGACAAGGTGCTGGATTCGACCAAGGACGCCGCGGCGGACAGCGCCAAGGCCAAGCTCCACGCGAGCGCCGAGACGCTGAAGCAACAGCTTGGCGATTTCTCCAAGGACTTCTGGCTCCCGACCATCCAGTACAAGGTGCCGGAAGACGACCTGCACGAACTGTCGCCGTGGGGCATGACCTTCTTCGGCGTGTACCGCGGCGTCTCGCGCATGGGGCCAAACCAGGCGCCCAACGCGGGCCAGCGGCAATACATCGCCGAGCAGGAAGCCGGCCTGCAACCGAAACTCGACACCTTCAACGGTTCGCTTCGCCAGGCCGTGCTCGCCTTCAACAAGCAGGCGAAAGCGGCAGGCGCGCAGACGCTCGATATCGGTGATCCGGTGAAGGTCGGCGATCCGAAACTGCTGGCGTCGGAGAATTGAGTGAGGCGGCGGCGCGAATCGTGGATTCGCGCCGCCCTTCAACGTACCGACGTCATTCCGGCGCGGGCCGCAGGCCCGAATCCGACTGCGTGGCAGGACAGCCAATGCGAACGCCGGAGGCGGCCCGAAGGGCGAGCGCCAAAGATGACGCGAGTCAATCGGTTTGAGCCACGGCACGGACCACGATACCGATTCCGGGTTCTACCCGCGATCACCGCGGGCAGCCCCGGAATGACAACGTTTCGTCTCGTGCGGTGCATCCAGCGCGTAGGGCGGGTTAGCCGCGCAGCGGCGTAACCCACCGGCGGTTGGGAAGCCCAACAGCTTCCAATTTCGTCATTTCGGCGAAGGCCGGAACCCAGTGCCATTGGCCAGTTGAAACAAAAAGGCACTGAGTCCCGGATATCGCTTCGCGATTCCCGGATGACGATCAAGGGCTATGCAGGCGTGTAGCGGCGTAACCCGCCCGACGGTCGGCCACGCCGACAGCTTTCAACTTCGTCATTCCGGCGCAAGCCGAACCCATTTTGGCATTTACCAAAAAACCACCATGGATCACGGCTTGCGCTGGGATGACGAACAAAGGAAGGCGCTTGCATCCACAAGCACCCATGCCTTCCTACCCATGAACACGGCCGCGTCTTCGCTATGATGCGACGATTGCCTGCGTCGTTAGGAGTCGATCATGTCCGTGCATCATCGCCTGGGTGTGCTGTGCGCTGCCGTCGCCCTGACATTGGGCGCCGCCGCGCCCTCAGTCGCCGCGACGCCCGCCACGCAGGACAACACAACAAACACCTGGGGCGCACTCCACTGGCGCCTGGTCGGCCCGTTCCGCGCCGGCCGCACGCTCGCCGTAACCGGCGTGCCGGGCCAGCCGACGCATTTCTACATGGGCTCGGTCGATGGCGGCGTGTGGGAAACGCACGACACCGGTCGCACTTGGCAGCCGCTGTTCGATGACCAGCCCGTGCAGTCGATCGGTGCGATCGCGGTGGCGCCGTCAAACCCGAACGTCATCTACGTCGGCACCGGCGAATCCGACATGCGTTCGGACATCGTGCAGGGCGACGGCATGTACAAGTCCGTCGATGCCGGCAAGACCTGGACGCATATCGGATTGAAGGATTCGCAGCAGATCGCGATGATCCGCGTCGATCCGCACAACCCGAATCACGTGTTCGCCGCGGTGCTCGGGCATCCCTACGGTCCCAACGCCGAACGCGGCGTATTCCGTTCGCTGGACGGCGGCAAGACCTGGAAGAAGGTGCTGGGCCCGAACGACGACACCGGCGCGATCGACATCATCTTCAAGCCGGACGATGCCAACGTGATCTACGCGTCGCTGTGGCAGACGCGGCGCCCGCCGTGGAACATCTATCCGCCGTCGAACGGGCCCGGTTCGGGCCTCTACAAGTCCACCGATGGCGGCAACACCTGGACGCACATCGAAGGCAACGGCTTTCCGTCGAAAAACCTGGGACGCATCGGCATCGCGATTTCCGCCGCGGCGCCCGATCGCATCTACGCGATCGTCGATGCGGAGGAGGGCGGCCTGTACCGCTCCGACGACGCCGGCAAGACCTGGAAGAAAACGAGTGGCGATCCGCGCATCTGGCAGCGCGGCTGGTACTTCGGGCAGATCACCGCCGACCCGAAGAACCCCGACCGCATCTACGCGATGAACACCATCGAGCTGCGATCCCATGACGGTGGCAAGACCTTCCTGCCGGTAAAGGGCGACCCGACCGGCGACGATTACCACGAGTTGTGGATCGACCCGAACGACCCGGATCGTCAGATCATGGGCGTCGACCAGGGCGCGATCATCACCGTGAACGGTGGCAAGACCTGGTCGAGCTGGTACAACCAGCCGACCGCGCAGATGTACCACGTCAGCACCGACAACCGTTTTCCGTATCGCGTGTACGGCGCGCAGCAGGATTCCGGCGCGGCAGGGGTGCCCAGTCGCTCGACCTATGAAGCGACCATCAACATGATGCAGTTCCACGAGGTCACCGCGGGCGGAGAGAGCGGCATGATCGCGCCCGACCCGGACGACCCCGACATCGTGTACGGCGGCACGGTCGATAAGCTGGACCTCAAGACCAAGCAGACCCGCAGCGTTGATCCCACGCTGGCCGACCCCGACATCTACCGCCACACCTGGACGCTGCCGCTGGCGTTCAACGCGGTCGACAAGGACACGTTGTATTTCGGCAACCAGAGGCTGTGGCAGACCAGCGACGGCGGCGAACACTGGACTGCGATCAGTCCTGACCTGTCGCGTCCCGATCCGGCGGTGCCTTCCAATCTCGATGCGCCGACCGTCGCCAACAACCTGCATCAGGGCCCGCGCCGCGGCGTGGTGTATTCGATCGGTTCGTCGCCGTTGAACGCGAAATTGCTGTGGACCGGCACCGATGACGGCCTGGTCTGGCGCACCGAGGATGCCGGCGCGCACTGGAGCAATGTCACGCCGAAGCAGCTCGGCGCGTGGTCCAAGGTCGGCAGCATTTCGCCGTCGCATTTCGATCAGGACGCCGCGTTCGTTTCGGTCGATCGCCACCGCCTGGATGACCGCAAGCCCTACATCTATCGCACCGCCGATGGCGGCAAGACCTGGACTGCGATCGTCGATGGCATTCCCGACGGCGATTTCGTCGACGTGGTACGCGAAGATCCGGTGAAGCGCGGGCTGCTCTACGCCGGCACCGATTTCGGCGTCTTCGTGTCGTTCGACAATGGCGATCATTGGCACTCGCTGCAGCAGAACCTGCCGGCAGTGTCGGTGCGCGACATCGACGTCAAGAACGATGATCTCGTGATCGCGACGCACGGCCGCGGCTTCTGGATCATGGATGACATCTCGGCGCTGCGGCAGCTGGCGGCCTATCCGGCAAGCTGGGCCACGCGCCTGTACAAACCCGCGGTCGCGTATCGCGTGCGCATGCCGCAATTCACCGGCACGCCGCTGCCCAAGGACGAGCCCCTCGTCGAGAACCCGCCGTGGGGCGCGTACATCGATTACTCACTGGCCGCGACGCCCGTGAAGCCGATCGAACTTTCGATCTACGACGCCAACGGCAAACTGGTGCGGAGCTATTCCAGCGCCGGCAAGGCGCCCAAGCCCGACCTTGCGAAGATCAACATGACGCCCGACTGGTTCCGCCAGCCGGTGGTGCTGGAAACCACGCCCGGCCTGCACCGCTTCGTGTGGTCGCTGCAATACGCGCCGCCTGCGGCGTTGGCGAAGGGCGACGCTTACGCCGATGGCGTATGGGCGCCACCCGGTCAATACACGGTGAAACTAACCATCGATGGCAAGACCTACCAGGAACCGCTGACCGTCGCGCACGACCCGCGCGTCACCATTTCGGAATCGGCCTACCAGCAACAGTTCGAACTGGCACGCAAGGTCGAAGCCGAAGGGGCGAAACTCGCGACGGCCATGGGCGAAGCCAACAAGTTGCACGCCGCTTTGCAGAAAGCGGGCGAGGGCACGACTGGCGACCTCAAACAATCCATCGACGCGCTGGACGCGAAAGTGATGGCCGCGGCCGACATCGCGGAAGCGCCCAACCCCTACAACGCCTGGGCCTTCCCGCCCAACAACGTCCAGAACTTCCGCTACCTCGGGGGCGCGTTCCATTCCCTGATGCAGGCCGTCGACGGCGGCGCGGACGCCGCGCCGTCACCCGACGCCCGCGCCGGCTACACCAAGCTCAGCGGCATGCTGGATGCGTCGCTGCAGAAATGGAGTGCGCTCAAGACGACCGAACTTCCGGCGTTGAACGCGAGGCTGGAAGCTGCAGGCAAGAAGCCGATCAGTCTGGAGTCGAACACAGCGAAATCCTGAAGCGACAATACCGGCGCTGTCGTGAGAGCGAAGGTCCAATGGCCGTTAACTCGCCCGTGTGTTCTTGTTAACCGTTTCGTCTCTGCGGCGCTGGTGAATTTCAGGCGGCGGGTTCCGCCTCGGCCTGCATCAATGCAGCCAAATGCACAGGATCTTCCTCCAGTAGTGTCATGACCTCACTCACGACTGCTTCGATATCTGCAATGACATTCGAGTGCGTCGCCAATCGCTCGACCGTCTCAAGATGACTGAAGTGATGCAGTAACTTTGTGATACGAAGCGACTTCTCCGGACCAACCAGCGCGGCCAGTCGTTTTTCTACCGTGCTTCCAGGCCACGGTCGGCGCATATAGGTATATAGCTCCAAGAACCTCCGAAGTGCGTTCGGAAGTGCCAACAGCTCGCCCAAGTCATCTTTCTTCGGGTCCTTCACAAATTTCTGAATAACACTGAACAGGTAGTGGTACTCCGATGTGTATCGCCTCAGTGAGATGGGAAGGTCAGTCAGAGTTGACGTGACTGGACCTGTTCTCTTAGCCAAGAAGTATCGCTCACGTGCCTTGTGGATGGGGAGTTTCTTGAGCATGTCAAAGAACTCAAAATTGTGGGTGGACAGAAACAGCTGTTCGCACGTTGTTATCCACTCCTCGTGCCCGTCCGGTTGAGGAGCCTTCTTAAAAAAGGTCTTTTCCAAGACGGAATAAATTTGAAAAACATGATTGCTGTCGAGGCTTGAGACCGGGTCATCGATGTAAACGATGATATCATCCAACGACTTGTGTTCTTCGAGTTTGGTAAGGAAGAAGGCGAAGGCAATCGCCGTTCGCTCCCCATCACTCAGGTTGCGAGCCGGTTGCCCCTGCCGCCGCAAGGCAAAGCGGTCCGTGTCATTCACGCGCACCACTTCAATTTGAATGACATCCGTTCCTAGCAGCCCGCCGATTCGTTCATTCAGGCGCTCACGACCCTTTTGCGCTCGGTCGATCTTTGCCCGAAGGTCTTTAATTCTTTGCACAATTCCTTCACCCAGCGCCTTGAGATGCTCCTGATGGCGCAGGGCGCGCGTTCTGTCTTTGTCGTCTTTGGCTTGGGTAGGGTCCAACGCAAATTTCGCAGCGAAATGAGCCTTCAAGCGGCTGATCGCCACCTTTTTTTCCTGTCCTAAGCTACCGATGCTTTCTTTGTTGCGCCGGATCAGGTTTTCCGCTTGGGCGAACGCGCGGACGAGGAGTGGCGAAAGGTCAGGCAACAGAACCGGAGCGGGTTTGTTCACGAACGGATCGTCCAATTTCGCCTGCAGTGCGGATATCAGCAGGACCAGTTCGGCGTTATAAGTTGTACAGAAATACTTGAGCCTTGCATTGAGGTCCGTTGCCTCTGCTCGAAATTGCGGAGCAAAAGCGGTTGGCGTCAGCCAGCCGGAAGGGAGTTGAGCCGCTTCAGCTTTTGTAAGTAGAGCGTTCAGTAATGCCTTGTGCTGAGCCAGGTCCTTTGAAAAGTGGTCGCGCAGCTGCATCAGTCGCTCTTCCGTTAAAGGGCCATTGCAGAATTCACACGTGGTCGCACCTTGGTGCAAGCTCAGCCCCTGCTCGACCCATCGTGCTACTTCCGCGTGTTCGCGGAGGCGCTCCAGCGTCATTGCGATCGCTGGAAGGTACTCGAGAGGTGGCGTTGCATCGTGCAGCACGGCGAGCAAGGAGAGCGTCGGAATGCTGATGGGCGGAACGGGCGGCAACTGATCTTGTTCGCTCGTCAGAGCCAAGCGAAGATCCGCGGCATAGGCCTCGTCAGACAATATCGCTTGCGTTGCATCGGTTGGCAGATGCTCAATTTCGGATGCGAGATGCCTGGCATCAAACGGTTCAAGAATCTGAAGGGTAGTTCTAATATGTTTAGCGGTAGCTGTTTTTGCCGCACTGATACGGGCTTCGATTTCGCTAATCTTCTTGTGAGTACTGGCCCATAGGCTACGGCATTCGCCCAATCGCTTCTCCCGAGCTTCAATTTTCTTTTCCGCTTCAATGGATTCGTCGCCAAGGATGAGAATGGATTGGAAGTCTTCGCCGGTCCAACTGAGATTCGCAGTCACGAAGTCACTGTTAAAGACTTCCACTTTGAGGTTGGAAGTGGGCAGCGTACCTTCGGTAATGGTCTGACCGGTTGAGGTCAGGATCTCAAAAGTGGCCGCTGGGCACTCAGCGTAGAGTTTGCGGTGCCCCAACGAAGCGAAAAGCCGGGACAGCGTAGTCTTTCCAGAGTAGTTCCAGCCGTAGATGATATTTTTGGACCCAAAGTCCGACAGCATTGCCGTCCTTTGGAAGTCATCAAACACGCCAAAGTGGCGCAGCCGTTGTATGGAACGAATCATCTAGCCCCCTGTCACCACAGCAATTTCGATTCCGCAAGCTTCAGTGCTCCTGGCGGCCATGTTGCCCCGGGTCTTATTGCGGTGCAACCTGTGCCGCACCAATCACACCCTCCGGAGTAAGCCTGTGGGGCAAAGGGTTTGTTGCGCCTCAACGGGATTCCGCGATTGGGTGGCACCGGAGCACGCGCTCCGGAAAAGGGAACCGGGAAAAGGGGACGGAGGTAATTACAGTAAGCCGTGCCGAATGACCGCTCAGGATGGATGCCGCAACGCCGATCGTCGGCCGTGCCGACGGTGGCGCACGGCTTGCTCTCACCTTACGTTTGCGTCGTGCCGTGCAAGCTACCCTGAAGGTTCTTGAGGGAAGCTCTCTCCATGGCGAAGCTTGTGTTCGAATTGAACCAGTCCCTGGACGGCTACGTCGATCACCAGGCCTTCGGGCCTCCCGATCGAGCGCTGTTTCGCCACTTCACGGAGCAAGTGCGCGGCCTGGCGGGCATGCTGTACGGCCGCGGCATGTACGAGGTCATGCGTTATTGGGACGAAGACTCTTCCGACTGGGGTGCGGACGAACGCGAGTACGCGGCGGTGTGGCGTAGCCGGCCGAAGTGGGTTGTGTCGCGCTCGCTGAAGTCGGTCGGTCCGAACGCCACCCTCGTTGCCGGTGACATCGAGGCCGCGGTACGGGGACTGAAGACGAAGCCCGCCGGGGAAATCGAAGTTGCAGGACCCGGGCTGGCGCAAAGCCTGACCGACCTTGGTCTCATCGATGCGTATCGGCTCTATATCCATCCCATCGTGCTTGGTCACGGCAAGCCGTTCTTCGCGGGGCCGCGACCGCGGCTCCGCCTCGTGGCCAGCGATTTGATCGTCGAGGACGTGATCAGGTTGACGTATGTTCCGGCTTGATTGCGCGACGCGCTTGGCGCTGCCGACCGGGAGCGATTGAGCTCGATTGGTGACAAGCGATGCAGCCGCTCGTATTCGAAGCGGCGGGCGGCCTTTGCGCTTGGCCGACTGGCGCCGGGTTGCGAGATATTGATCAGTGCGAAACGTCGAAGCCTGCGCGGTCGGCAGGCAGCGGGCTGCGCGCAATGGCAAGCATCTCGCCAAACTCCCGACGGCCCGCGGCTCAGCCGAGCAACTTATCAATCGTGCTGCCGCTCAGGGCTGCGCCGGAGGTTGCTTTCCAGCGCGTTGTGGATGGCGGTCGCGGCGACGCCGCTGTGGCCGACGGCAACGGATATCTGGTGCAGCGCGCTGACGACGTCACCGGCGGCGTAGAGCCCATCGATCGTGGTCATCTGGTCGCGGTCCACGCGGAGTGCTCCATTCTCGTCCGACTCCGCGCCGGTGGCCTCGGCCAAGGTCGACTGGGCGGCGCTCCCCAGGAACACGTACACACTGTCGAACGCTTCGAGCGTTCCGTCTGCCATTTCGAACGAACATCGCTGCCCGTCGAAGCGAAGGTCCCGAGTGTGCGTGATGATGCGCACGCCCAATGCTGCCGCCCGGCGGAACATCGCGTCATCACGTGGCTGGCCGTCCGACCAGACGAGTGCCACGTCCGCCGAATACGTACGCAGGAACTCCGCGTGGTTCAGTGCCGACTCGCCGGACCCGTACACGGCGATTCGCTGGTCGCTGGCCTCATAGCCGTCGCACACGGGGCACAGCCGCAGCGCACCCACCCCGATCGCCGCCTCTACCCAGTCGACGTCGGGGAGCACATCGAGAATGCCGGTTGCAAGGAGCACCTTGCGCGCGGCGATCGCGTGTCCGTCGGCATCGACAAGGCGGAATCCATCTTCGTGCCTGGCCAGGCTTTCAACCCGGGCCGCGCGCGTGCGTGCACCGTAGCCCGACAACTGGTCCCGCAGCCGGGCCAGCAACCGGTCTCCGGAAATGCCGCCGGGAAACCCGGGACAGTTGTGGCTCTCGGGTATCCAGTGCGCCCGGCTCGGACCGCCATCGAACACGACCACCGAGCGGCGGAAACGCGCGAGGTAAAGCGCGCCGGTCAATCCGGCAGGGCCTGCACCAATGACGGCGCAGTCGTACGAGGAAGGCGCATCGCCGCCATCGATCCTGGGCTTCCGTGTCATTGGGCTCGGCATCGTTCAAGCTTAACCCTGCACAGCCGCAGCTCAAGTTATTGCGAAGCCGGATACTCGCCGGAGGGTTCATGTTGCGGGACAGCCGCAACCACAAGAATCCCGAAGCTGCCGGGCTTGATCGTCGGCCGCGGATGCGGCTCGGCACTGGTGGGCGCGGGTCGCGGACCAAGCTCCGCGGCGGACAGGTACACGCGACCGGTGGCGTCGTCGAGCGCTAGGGTGCGCGCGCTCTTCTGGGTGGGAACGTTCGCGATCACCTGGTAGTGGTCGGGCGTTTCCTGGCGCACCACAGTCAGCGTTCCGCTGCGGCCGTTGGAGCTGAACACCAGGCCGCGTTGCGCGTCGTAACGCACGCCATCGGGGCCGTCGCCGATCGGCACGCTGGCGATCGGCGTGCCGTTTGCGGAATCGGTGACGGCCATGACGTGGTTCTGGCACACCGAGAACAGGCGATGGTGCGCGACGTCGATCGCGAGGCCCGTTGGATGGCGGCAATTCTTCAGCGGCCAGGTGGCGGTGACTTTCATCTTCACCGGATCGATCACGGCAAGCTCGCCCTTGTCGGTGATGTTGTCGAACACGTGTCCCTGGCCGTCGCTCACCGCAAACTCCGGCTGGCCCGGCAACGCGACGCGCCCAACCAGCTTGCCGCTGGCTGCATCGATCACGCTGGCGTCATTGCTGTCGCCATTGAAGGTGAACACGCGTTTCGAATACGCGTCGTAGAGCATGCTGTCCGGGTCTTGGCCACCGACTGCGACGGTTTGTTCGACCTTCAGCGTGGCGGGATCGAAAACCGTCACGGTGTTCGCATGCCCGTTGCTGATGAAGCCACGGTGCAGGTCGTCGGCCACGATGGCGCCGTGCACGCCGGCAAGGCCGTCGATCTCGCCCACGCGCTTGTTGTCGCGCACGTCCAGCACGATCACGCGATCGGAATGGCTGACATACAGGCGTTGCGCGGCCTGGTCGATGTAGAGGTAATCCCAGAAACCCGAGCCACCGAGCGGCACGCGTTGCACGACTTGCCAGCCGCCGCCGGAGGCCGCCAGTGCAACGGCCGGCACCAGGGCCAGGCAAAGGGCGATCGCGATTCGTTTCATGGGGCCCTCCGGTTCGCTGCTGCAAAGGGCTGCAGCGCGTTCACCGCGCGAGTTTAGTCCTGCGGAGAGGCCAAGCGAGATTGGGGAAGCAGCCGAAGGTCCGGCGCCTTCAGGACGTTGCATAAACAGCGGGGACGTTCGGTACAGCAAAAATGGATTACTCGCCGCATTCTGCGGCTCGCCCTGTAGGCCGTCGACGTTTGGGGGCCTGACAACAACCGATGGGCCCCGTTCTTCATCGCAAGGGTACGGCGCGAGCTCAACGCAACAATGAAGAAGTCTCCGCACGCGAACTTCCGTTAGCACCAGCAGCGGAGTGGGCTTGTCTTATCGGAAGTACCAGGTGGCCCCGTATATCGCCGCGGCCACCACTGCCGCCGCGAGCGCCAGAATGATGTACGCCCCTCGCGTCAATCCCTTGATGATTTGCTTGAATTGCGCGCGATCGTTGACCCGCGGAAAGGGCGCTTCCGGCACCGGTACGCCGATGAAATCGCAGAGCGGCTTCCAGCCCTCGCTGACGGTGAACGTCAGCAGCCGATCCGGCGGCACCGCAGCCTGCACGTCGGCGATGTGCTGGTGGTAGTCGGCGATGGCTTTCGCGCGATCATTCATGGTGCCCCGGTGCGCGCGCTGCCAGATCAGCTTGTGGCACATGTCACCCAGCTTGCGCCCGAACGGTGTGACGAGCTCGAGCACCTTGAACTGCCACAGCGACTCGGTGAAATAGATGGTGGCTCGCGTGCTTTCGTACCACGCGTCTGCGCCGCCCGGATGCAGCGACAACAGGACCTTGGCGTCGGGGTAGGCGGCGACCAGTTCGCGCCATACGCTGCTCGCGGGGTTGTCCACTGCGGCGGTGTATCGCGAGAAGACCGTTTCCCAGTCGTGTTGCCGGCCTGCAGGCTTGTTGGCGACCATCCGCCAGAAACCGAGATGCGACTTGTTGTCCTTGTTCTCCAGCACTTCGAACATGTGATAGCACGGGAACCCGAGTTGATTGAGTGCCGTACAGATCGACATGGTGCCGGTGCGACCGAAGCCGGCGCCAATGATCTTCAGGGGCATTGCGCGCCTCCACGTTTTTCGTCAATACGGGACCGTCGCCCGCAGCTTGCACGAGCGATGCCGGCAGGTGTCACTGCCGCGGCAGGAATTCGCTTCGCCACGCGCCTTCCCCGAAGCGTGGCAGGTGTCATTCTGACACGTCGGATGCGTGGCGGCAGGTCAGTGGCCTGTCCGGGCATGGAGTTGGCGTGGCGTATACATGCAACATATCCACGGCGACAGATGGGGTCCCTGACCAGCACGCTTCGTGTCGTTCGCTCTGGGCGCCAGTCCAATCTTGCGTCGCGACAACGGGTCGCGAAGGATTGCTCCCTCTTCCCCAACAAAGCCATCGTTGGGGAGATCACGCGCGAAATCGACGACGGTGCAGGCGGGAATCTTCGCGGGAACGAAGCTTGCGCCGCTGCCGAACGGTTAGTCGAAATCCTGGTGGTACTGCGCGGCCGACGAAACACTTACTTCGGAGCGGATGCCCGCGCGAAGCGATCATGCAGCAGCTCGCGCAAGTGGCGACGGCCATCGAAAACGGCAATCACTCGTACCACGTCCGTGTCGATGGTGTAGAACAATCGCCAGGGAGTCACGGCCAATTCGCGGTGCTGCCGGAATCTTGTGCCGCGCAGTTCCGGCACCACGCGTCCACGCTCCGCGAGCCGATCGAGGCTCAGCGCGCGTGACCGCAGGCGATCAAGGATGCGTTGGGCGGTCAGTGGATTGTCGAAGGCGATGAAGTCGACGACTTGCAGCAGGTCGTCGCGGGCTTCCGCGGTCCACTCGACGCGCCGTTCAGCCACGCTTGCGGCTTTTGCGACGCTCGTTCAAGCGCGCTTGCGCCGATGCAAAAACTTCTTCCGTGGTAAATGTGCGGCCTGCCGCCACGTCGGCATCGGCCCGCGCGACGAGCTGCAGCATTGCAAGCGCATTCTGCGATTGCTGCCAGGCTTCGTAACTCTGGACCACCGCGCGTCCCTTGCCGTTCTGGGTAAGGATGACGGGAGGCTGATGTTGCAGACGCTCGATCCAGCCACTGGCGTCGTTCTTGAACTCCGTCAGGCTGATGATTTCTTCGGTAGGCATCGTTTCAGTCTCCGGACTGAATTCGGTCCTACCTTACCACGCCGAATGCTCCGGAGTGGCCTGCCCCTCTCATCTTCAACTCGAACCCCGCATACCACGTGCGGCCGTAGGCGGGTTCGAGGCCGGTGCGCCACACGCGGTTGTAGTACTGACGGTCGGTGAGGTTGCTGACGCCGGCGAGCAGTTTCAGCCAGGGCTTGACTTGCCAGTCGCTCGCGAAATCGACCACGGTGTAAGCCGGAATCTTCGCGGGAATGAAGCTCGCGCCGCTGCCGAACGGCTGGTTGGAATCCTGCCAGTACTGCGCGGCCGAGGACACCGCCGTCAGGCTGGCCTTGTACTTCTGCTCCACGCGCCAGGTCAGGCCGGCCTTGGCGAGATAACGCGGCGCGTAGGCGGGAATCTTTCCGACCTGTCCCGGAATCACGCTGCTCGTGAAGCGCGCGTTCAACAGGCTCACGCTGAAGAAGCCTTCCAGGTGTTCGCCGCGAAGTGCACGCGCGGTCGGCGCGAAGAAGTCGTAGTTGATCTGTCCTTCGAAGCCGCGGTTGCGCATGTCGCCACTGTTCACTTCGATCACGTCGGTGGCGTTGATGTGCTGCGCCTCGATGCGGTTCTTGAAGTCGATCCAGAACACGCTGACGTCGTAGTACAGGCCGGTCAGGGGCACGCCGTGAACGCCGGCTTCCCACGACAGCGACTTCGATGGATCGGGCGCGTGGCCGGGCACCGTGTTGGCGAACGGCGAGGCCATGTCGAAGTAGCGCAGCGGGCGCCAGCCTTGGGAGACATTGAAGTAGGTCTCGTTGCCGGCGCCGAAGTCGTTGCCGATGCCGAGGCCGAACAGCGGCACCGTGCGGGCATCGGATTCGTGGATCAGCGGGCGCGTCAGGAACGGCGGGCGCACGCTTTCGTCCACCGCGACACGTTCGTGTTCCAGCCGGATCGACGGCACGATGTGGATTTCGTGCGGCAGGCGGAACACGTTTTCGGCGAACACGGCGTAGTAGTTGGATTGCCGTTGCTGGCGCAGGCGCGGCGTGCCGCTGCGATCGTAACGGTCGACGTACAGGTCGCCGTCGTCCCATTGTCGGAACGGATCGTTGCCGTGGAACGCCACGACGCCCGCGGTGAAGGCGTTGCCCTGGCCCCACTTCTTGCGCACGCGCACGTCCAGCCCCTGTGTGCGGAATTGTTCGTCCTGCAGCGTGGTGCTGGACGGCGGCGGTTGCGGCGCGAGGTCCGGCGCGGCCGAGCCGTTGGCGGCGCGGCTGGCGAGATCCTGGTAACCCGCCCACAGCTTGGCGACCAGCAACCAGTCGTTGGCCCATTCGTGCTGGTGGCCCAGCACGATCTGATAGCGATCGACCCAGTCGCGATTCCACGGCGTCGGTGTCGCGTCCGGATTCACTTGCCATTGCGGGTAGCTCATGCGGCCCGGGTCGCCGGAGTCGGCGTCGATCGCGTGCACGTCGAGCCAAGAATATTGCTGGTCATTCGGACGGTATTCGATGTACAAGTCAGCCTGGCGCATCTGCGATTGCGCGTTCTCGCGCGGGCCGTCGCTGCGCACGTAACCGGCGTCGGCGCGGTACGTCCATTTCCCGGCGCTGCCTTCGAGCACGTTGTACGTCGAATACAGGCTGTCGCTGCCGACCACCTGTTCGGTGCTGATCGAAAACGGTGTGCCGGGTTTCGGGCGCTTGGAGACGAGGTTGATCACCGGCGCGGGCTCCGGCCCGTACAGCAGACTGGAACCGCCGCGGATCAACTGGATGTCCGCGATGCTGTGCGAGAACGGCATCGCGTACAGCGTGGGGAAACCGATCCAGTCCGATTCCAGCGGAATACCGTCCTGCATCACCAGCACGTATTCGGATTCCTGCGGATTGCCGAGGCCCCGATAGCTGAGGTTGAACTGGGTAGGCGTCGGCTGCTGCGACACCTGCACGCCCGGCGAACGCGCGAACAGTTGCTCGAGGTTGTTGCCGGCCACCGTGGGCTGCAGGTCGAGGTGCGTGACCGTGGCCTTCTTGGTCACGGTGATCTCGGTCCCCGACACCTCGGACATCTGGTGCTTCAGCTTGGCCGCGACATACTTGCGCCAGTCGTAGGGTTTCTTGCCCTTGACCGTGATGGTCGAAAGCGTTTGCGTGGATGGGTCTTGCTGTTGCGGCGCGGATTGCGTGTCACCGGTTTGTTGTGCGAGGGCGAGCGGCGCGAACAGAGCGAGTGACAGGGCGAGCGGCAGGGCAGCGGGACGCAACGGTTGCATCGAAGATTCCGGTAACGGGTGAACGGCAATCGGCTACTTTTTCACGATTTGCACCGATGGCGCCATAGGCCATTCGTTTATTTCGTATCCTTGTTGGGCTTCGCTGCGCTCAGCACCAACCTGCAGAGAGCCAACGGTGCCATGCGGACGCCGGGTCGCTACTTCTGGCACTGTGGCGAATGCTGGGCCGGTAGCAAGCTGGTCCGTTCGGGACGATCGCGAGAATGGGGAGTCGATCCATGCAGACGCGTATGAATGGCCGCGCCATTTCTTCGATGCTTCTGGCTGCACTGTGCGTTGCGATGACAGGGCCGGCGCTCGCGCAATCGCGCGACGCGCATCTGCCGAAGACCACCACGCCACCTCCGCTGCAGTTCCATTACATGGGTCCGCCGGCGGGCGGACGCGTCGCTTCGGTCGCAGGCATACCCGGCGACTACTCGACGTATTACCTCGGCTCGGCCTCGGGTGGCCTGTGGAAATCCACCGACGGCGGGCATACCTTCAAGCCGATCTTCGACGATCAGGACACCTCCGCGATCGGCGCGATCGCGGTTGCACCCGCGGACCATCAAACCGTGTGGGTCGGCACTGGCGAGCCGTGGACGATTCGCCCGAGCGACATCGTCGGCGACGGTGTCTACAAGTCCACTGATGGCGGCGCGACGTGGAAACACATGGGGTTGCCGAAGACCGGCCGGATCGCCGAGATCCTCATCAATCCGGACGACACGAACAACGTGCTGGTGTGCGCCGAAGGTTCCGGCGCGGCCCCGCAACGCGAGCGCGGCGTGTTCCGCACCACCGACGGGGGCAGGACCTGGAAACAGACGCTGTTCGTCAATGAGGAGACCGGCTGCAGCGGACTCAGCATGGATCCCGGCAATCCCGACACCGTGCTCGCCGGCACCTGGCAGTTCAGCGTGCGCACCTGGGCCGAGCTGAGTGGCGGTGAGGGCAGCGGGGTGTACATCTCGCACGACAACGGCCAGACGTGGACGCACCTCACGACACAGAACGGCCTGCCGAAGCCGCCGCTTGGCAAGATCGACGTGACCATCGCGCCGTCCAACCCGCAGCGCATGTACGCCCTGATCCAGGCGAAGGACCAAGGTTCGGTGTGGCGCAGCGACGACGGTGGCGGCAACTGGAAAGTCGTGAGCTGGGACCGCAACCTGATCATGCGCGCCGGCTACTACATCTTCATCGAGGCCAATCCCAAGGATGCCGATGGCGTGCTGGTGCTCAACAGCGGCGACCATTATTCGAGCGACGGCGGCCTGACCTTCTCCGGCGAGGGCGGCAAGAAGGTGAAGCCTCTCGGCGCTGCGTCCTGCGGCGATTGCCATGACGGCTGGATCGATCCGACCGATCCGAAGCACTACGTACTCACCGATGACGGGGGCGCCAACATCGCGACCGGCGCCGGTACTTTCATGCACGTCGCGCTGCCGAACGGGCAGCTTTACCACGTCGCGAGCGACGACCGGGTGCCGTACTGGATCTATGGCAACCGGCAGGACGATGGCGGCTGGCGCATTTCCAGCGATCTTTCACAGCCCAGCGGCAATGGGTTGCTGCCCGAAGACGCATTCATGCCGCAGGGCCATGGATTCGGGCGTTACTCCGACGAAGACGAGAACAGATCTGGAGGCAAGCCAAAGGTCAACCAGGAACTGCTCGCAAAATATCCGAAAGCCGCGCCGCCACCGAAGGGCTGGGCGCTGGGCCCGAACGGCGAACCCAAGACGCCGCCCAATCGCAGCGGTTTCGAAGGACCGAATGAAGAGCCGCCGACCTACCAGTATTTTCCGAATGCCTGCGAGTCGGGATTCACCATTCCCGAGCCGGGCAATTCCGATGTCGTGTGGTCGTCGTGCTACGGCAACGAGCTGTACCGCTTCGATCTCGCGCAAGGCACGCCGCATTCGGTGTCGCCGTCCATCGTCGGCATGGATTCGCCGCCGAACAAGCTGAAATACCGTTGCCACTGGACGCCGCCGCTGGCGATCGACCCGTTCGACCACGACAGCGTGCTGTACGGCTGCCAGATGGTGCTGCGCACGACCGACAAGGGCCATTCGTGGACGGAATTCAGCCCGGACTTGTCCACGCGCGATCCGTCGCTGATCGTCCCGAGCGGCGGGATCATGCAGGACAACCTTGGCCAGTACTTCGGTGCGCTGGTGTGGTCGCTGGCCTACTCGCCGATCGAGAAGGGCCTGCTTTGGGCCGGCACCAACGACGGCAAGGTGTGGTACACGAAAGATGCGGAGTCGCAAGGCCAGCCGCAGTGGATCGACGTCACTGCGAACCTGCCCATCCCGCCGCGCGGCAACATCAACCAGATTGCGCCGTCGCACTTCCATGCGGGCAGCGCGTACATTGCCGTGGATTTCCGTTTCGCGGGCGAAGGCAACCACAAGCCGTACATCCTCGAAACCACCGACTACGGCAGGACCTGGAAGAACATCAGCAGCAATTTGCCGTCCGACAATCCGCTGGACTACACGCTGAGCGTGGCCGAAAACCCGAACCGCGAAGGCATGCTGTTCGCGGGCACCGGTCATGCGTTCTACTACACGATGGACAACGGCAGGCACTGGACCCGCTTCAGGAAGGGCCTGCCGCCGGCGCCGGTGACGTGGATCAACATCCAGCCGCACATGCATGACGTGGACGTGTCCACCTACGGCCGCGGCGATTACATCCTGCCGAACATCGCGACGTTGGAGCAGACCGGCAGCCCCGATCAGCCGAACAGTGGATCGACCCGCCTGTTCAAGCCCGGCGAGATCTACCGCCAGGCGCGCAATGCCTATCCGACCGCCGCCCAGCCGGTGCGGCCGCAGTTCCAGTTCTACTTGGCGAAGGCGCCGAAGCAGCCGGTGCAGTTGCAGATCCTGGATGCGCAGGGCAAGGTGATCCGCACCGAACAACTGAAGGCACATCAAGGCCTTAACGGCGCGTATTGGGATCTTTTCTACGACACGCCGACCGATGTCCGGCTGCTCACGACCCCGCCCGAGAACCCGCACATCTGGGACGAGCCGCGCTACCAGGGCAAGACGTATCGCACCATCATCCACTGGGGCATGACGCCGCACACCGGCACGCCGATGGCGGCGCCGGGCAACTACCAGGTGCGGCTGACCGTCGATGGCCGCAGCTATTCGCAGCCCTTCGAGGTGGTGAAGGATCCGAAGATCAAGTCCAGCGATGCGGTGTTGAACGACTCCACCGCGCTGCAGGTGCAGATTGCCGATGCGATCAGCGAGACGTCGGACATGGTCAACGCCATGGAAAAGTGGCGCAAGCAGATCGAGGATCAATTGAGGACGCACGCTTCGGGCGCCACGGCGAATGCGCTGCAAAATCTCGATGCGCAGATCCTGGAAGTCGAGAACCAGGTGGTCAGCCCGGAAGCGAGGCTCAGCGACGACAAGCAATATTCCACGCCGTTCCGGATGTACTGGAATCTTCGCTGGCTCGCCGGCCGCGTCGGCCAAGGCATCCAGAACACCGCCGGTGGCTCGGACTACGAACCGACCGTTGCCCAGCGCGACAACTTCGCCAAGCTGCAGGCACAGCTCGCTGCCGCGCGCACGGCGTTCGAGAATCTCAAGACCACGACCGTGCCGGCGTTCAACCGCGCCGGCAACGGCGTCACGATCGACGTGGGCGGGTAGTTCGCAGGTTGGGCTGATCCCGGACTTGTT
>Ga0079221_10000072_pt1 | contig 20875 bp, 36 predicted proteins | sample GAAS200_FD_75069 | JGI IMG/M metagenome (GOLD analysis project Ga0079221, IMG submission 75069) | Agricultural soil microbial communities from Georgia to study Nitrogen management - GA AS200 | ecosystem: Environmental > Terrestrial > Soil > Agricultural land | place: USA: Georgia | collected... | reverse complement strand
TGGGGCAGCAGCCGCTGGCCATCAAGTCGCTCGCCGAGTCGGCCGGGAAGGTCTGGCTCTTTACGCTGGGTCCGGCCGGCGGGTCATCGGCCGGCGGAACCCGGGTTGCGGAGGTCGGACCCATCCCGCCGATCCACGCCTCCCAGTATCTCCTTCGAATCAACGAGGTCACTGGCGCTCCGGGCAGCGCTACGCCCGTGCATACTTATCAGGGGTCCGAGGCGTTCTTCGTGCTGGCCGGAGAGCAAGGCATCCGCAGTCCTCACGGCGTGATGCGCGTCGTTGCCGGCCACGCGGAAGCAGGTCAGGGTGCAGGTGTGCCGATGCAGGTTTCAATCACCGGCTCGACGGAACTTCACGCCTTGGTCATGTCCGTGCTGGACGCAAGCAAATCGTTTTCCTCTCCTGCGACCCTTCCGTGACAAGATGAGACTCCTTGCGATGGTAATGAGCTTTGCGGTCGCGACCATTGGCGCCGTAGGTGTCGTAGATCCGTCGCTCCTGCTCGACCTCGGGCGATCGCTGGAAGCACCGAGCGCGCTTTACGTCGTCGCAGGCTTGCGCGTCGTTTTCGGCGTGGCTCTCTTGTGGGTCGCTCCGGCTTCGCGCATGCCGCGGACCATTCGCGTGATCGGCGTCCTGATCGTCGTGCTCGGAGTGCTCGCACCGTTCGAGGGCGCCGAGCACGCCAGCGCCATGCTTGACCTATGGCAGGCTCACGGCCCTCTGTTCATGCGGGCGTGGGCCGGCGTAGCTGTTGCGTTCGGTCTTTTCATCGCCTACGTGGTCGCTGGCCCGGCTCGGTCCGCCGCCTGACTCCCGGCTCCATCCGTCGAGGGAGATGCCCATGCGCAACGCCCTGCATCGCGATGCCCGCGGCCTCTCGATCTCGACGGCGAGCGCCGAGGCTGCCGCAGCCTTCGATCATCTGGTTACGGGCTACCTCACGTTCCGGGCCGATACGCCGGACCGTCTCAACGCCGTGCTGGAGGCCGATCCGGAGTTCGCGCTGGCACATTGCATGAAGGGCTATTTCGCGATGCTCGCCTTCAAGCAGGCCGTCGTTCCGGTCGCCGTCCAGGAAGCACGCACTGCGCAGTCGCTCGCCGCCGACGCCACCCCGCGCGAGCGCAGCCACGTCGCGGCCCTGACCGCGTGGGCCGAGGGGGAGCTCGATCGCGCGATCGCCACATGGGAATCGACCCTGCGCGCCGATCCGCACGATGTCGTCGCCTTCCGTCTCGCCCATTTTGTCAACTTCTGGCTGGGCCGCCCGCACGACATGGTCGCTTCCGTCGAGCGCGTGATGCCGGCGTGGTCGGAGGAAATCCCAGGTTACACGTCGATCCTCGCATGCCGTTCGTTTGCACATGAGGAGACGGGCAATTATTTCGCGGCCGAGACTTACGGGCGCCATGCCATCGAGCTCGATCCGGGCGATCTCTGGGCCGCACACGCCGTCGCTCACGTGCTTGAGGAGCAGGGCCGCCGCAGCGAGGGCATCCAGTGGGTCACCATGCTCGCGCCCAACTGGGAAGGCGCCCACAACCTGCAGCACCATCTCTGGTGGCACTGCGCATTGTTCAAGCTCGAGCACGGCGACCATGCCGCGGTGCTCGAGCTCTACGACACGCGTTTCCGCGACCTCGCCGGGCCGCTTACGGTCGCTTCGCCGGACGTCTACATCGACGTGCAGAACGCGGCGTCCATCCTCTTCCGCTTGCAGCGTCTCGATGTCGACGTCGGCAATCGCTGGGAGGAACTCGCCGACAAGGCCGAAGCGCGGATCGGCGACTGCCAATCCGCCTTCACGCTGCCGCACTGGTTGATGGCGCTGACCGCCACGGGACGCACCGCCGCCGCGGAGCGCATGGTCGAGGCCATGCGCGCCTTCGCCGAGGGCCGTGGCACCGTACCCGTCATCGTGCGCCACTACGTGCTGCCGATCGCCGAGGCCCAGCTCGCCCACGCCGCCGGACGCCACGCCGAGGCCGTCGCGCTGATGCGTCCTGCGATCGGCGGCATGTACCAGCTCGGCGGCAGCCACGCCCAGCAAGACGTACTCGAGCAGCTTTTCTTGGACGCCGCGCTAAAGGCAGGCAGCACCGCGGATGTCCGCCTTGCGCTGGAGCGTGTCGCCGGCCGCCGTGCAATTCCACCAGAACGATTCATCGGCTGGCGCGAAGCCGTCAACCGGGCGGCCGCTGGAGCGCTACAGACAGCATGATGGCGGCTGTGTCGGAGAGCTTAGCGTACGACAGGATCGCCATGCCTTACGACTTCGACATCGACGCTTTTCTTGAGCAGCCCTTGCTTGCGCATTTGGCGACGGCTTCCTCTGACGGTCCGAGGGAGTCGCCTGTCTGGTTCTTGTGGGAGGCGGGAAGCGTATGGCTCGTCGGAAACCGGTCGGACAGCTTCCCGAAGCGAGTTCGCTCCGACCCGCGATGCGCCCTCGGTATCGTCGAGTTCGACCTGTCGCGCGGTCGTTTGCGACATGTGGGCATCCGCGGCACCGGCTCGGTTGAACCGCTCGATGCCGACCGCCTCTACCGCTTCCTGAGCCGATACCTGGGCAAGCACGAGGCAGGCTGGAATCCCGAGTTTCGCGCGCGCATCATCGATGGACTGGATCTCATGGTCCGCATCCGGCCCCTGTCAATCGTCGCGCGCGATCAGTCGTACTTCGCGAATCGCCAGGTTCGGCCCTCAGGAGACGCCGGCTCGTCCGCTGGGACGGACAGGCTCTAGACGCCGCGGCGCATTTACCCGAGACTCGAGCGATGGTTTCCATCTCGGCCGAGCGCGCGACGCTCCTCATCGGGAGCATTCCGGATTTCTGCGCAAGCGAATCCCCGGTCCGCGTTCAGGCATGGCCGGTACCCTTTGACATTCGGATCGCCGGCGTTCACGCGCCGTGCGCTCGCGGGCAGCCAACTTCACTGGTCGGAGTGCAATGAACGACGAACAAGCCGCGAAGATGGTGCGATTGCTCGAAGAGATTCGGGACGGCCAGCGACTCCAGCTCGAGCGCCAGGCGCAGGCACTCCAACGCCAGGACGAGCTCCTCGCGCAGCAGCGTGAACGCCTCTCAAGCCTGTCACAGCGCTCCGGGCAAGCCGAACAGTTGCTCGCGAAAAGCGCAAAAGTGGTGGCGAGCGCACGAATGCTCACCTTCCTCGTGCTTCCGTTTGCGATCGTGTTCGTCGCCTTTCTGGTGTGGATCCTGCTGGCCCGTGTCATCGTCTGATCTCTCTCTCAACTCGACTGCTCGCCGGCGTCGCCTGCGCAATGGCCGTCCTGCGCCGGTGGGCTTCGCGGGTCAGGCTCGAGCGACCTGAGCGGGAGCACCATGGAAATTCGACTCGACGATCTGGCGGGTCCCCAGATCCGCGCGCTCCTATCGGAGCATCTCCAGAACATGCATGAGCTCTCGCCGCGCGAGAGCGTGCATGCGCTCGATCTCGCGGCCCTCCGCAGGCCGGAGATCACCCTTTGGACTGTCTGGTCGAACGGCGATCTGCTCGGCTGCGGTGCGCTGAAAGAGCTCACCTCCGTGCACGGCGAAGTCAAGTCGATGCGGACGGCTTCGGCACACCGACGCAAAGGCGTGGCCCGTGTGCTGCTCGAACACATGATCGCCGAGGCCCGCAGGCGCTCTTACGCCCGCCTGAGCCTGGAAACCGGATCCATGCCGGCCTTCGAGCCCGCGCGCAAGCTCTACGAAAGCTTCGGCTTCACGTACTGCGCGCCGTTCGCGGATTACGCCGACGACCCGAACAGTGTCTTCCTGACCCGGTGGCTCGAGGGGGTCGAGCCGTGAGGGACGTACAGTCTCGGCCTCGCAATCTCGTCCACCGAGCGCAACCTCGACGACCCCGTCACGGATGAAACCCAGCTTTGCCTCAAACCAACCCCGAGGATCTTGCCATGCCCAAGGCGTACTGGATTTCCGCGTACCGTACGATTCGCGACCCTGAAGCTCTCGCCGCCTATGCCAAGCTCGCCGGCCCTGCTCTCCAGAAGGGCGGCGGTCGCTTCCTCGCGCGCGGGACAGCTGCTAAAGTCTACGAGAGCGGCCTCACCCAACGCACCGTCCTGATCGAATTCTCGAGCGTTGCGCAGGCGATCGCCGCGCACGACAGCCCCGCGTATCAGGAGGCGCTCGATGTCCTGGGCGACGCAGTGGATCGAGACTTGCGCATCGTGGAGGGTGTCGAGTAGCGGCGCGGGAACCTCACGGTCGCTCGAGCGGATCGCCCGGCGCCGTCCGGTCGCTGCAGATCGGTTTCGCGCGTTGAGGCTTCCGAGCCGTCGCATCCATGAATGCCAACGACACTCAGCGCGGTCCGCGCACGCGCTACAGTGCGGTCGCACAGGCCCTGCATTGGGCGACGGCCGTACTCGTTCTGGCTGCGTTCATCTATGGACCGGGCGGGTCCGAGCAGCGCGTCTACTCAGCCGCCCGCGACTTCGACCGACAGCTCCACGAGACTCTGGGACTGACGGTCCTCGCGCTCGTCGTCTTGCGTCTGGCGTGGCGAACGGTCGACGAACGACCCGACCCTCCGCGGGTGACGCGCTGGCTGGGTATCGCGGCCAAGGTCGTGCGCATCGCGCTCTACGTGCTTCTTTTCTCGGTTCCCCTTACGGCCATCACGGGCGCGTGGCTCGAGGGCCATCCCGTCACGCCGCTCGGGGGCATGGAGATTCCACCCATGCTCGCTCTTTCGCATGACACGGGCGCGACTATCGCGAGCATCCATACCTGGCTTGGCGACACCATACTGTGGGTCGCCGGGCTCCATGCGCTCGCCGCCCTCTGTCATCACTTCGTGCTCAGGGATGACGTGCTGGCCTCGATGCTTCCGTGGCTTCGTCGGCGCGATTCGAAACGGGGCTGAGACGGCCCGGCAGCAGAAGCCTCAAGGCGGAAAAATGGCGAAGCACTGGGACCCCGCGACCAAGTCGCCGCCCCGCCGAATGGGAGCTAGAGCATGGCCCTGATCGCCGACATCGCCGTCGGGATGGTCGCGCTGCTGCACGTCTACTTCCTCGTGCTCGAGATGTTCCTCTGGGACAAACCCGCTGGACTGCGGGCATTCGGTCAAACGCCCGAGGCTGCGAAGGCCTCGAAGGTGCTCGCCGCGAATCAAGGCCTGTACAACGGTTTCCTCGCGGCCGGACTGGTATGGGGCCTCGTGCTGGGGCCTGCCGGCGCGGGCGTAAAGCTGTTCTTCCTCGGTTGCGTGTTGATCGCGGGACTCTACGGCGCAGCAACGGCTGGCCGTAGGATTCTCTTCGTCCAGGCTCTTCCCGCCGCAGCCGCCCTCGCCCTCGTGCTCTGGGCCTGAACGAGAATGCGCTCTTACGCCTTCCACCTGGTCGCGTTCCTGCTCCTGGGCTGCGCGCTTCCGCAGCCGGCGACCCGGCAGCACGAAACCGATTCCGCCATGGCGGCAGCATCCGGGCTGACGCGTGCAGACGGCGGCAAAGGGCCGACGGAGCACCGCATCATCCCGCTCCGGCCGATGTCAGGCGACGTCGAAATTCTCTACGGCGATCCGGAAGTCGCCGGTCAGCCGTTCGTCCTGCGCATTCGCGAGCTGCCCGGGGCGGTCGTGCCTCCCCACTCGCATCCGATCGACGAACACATCACCGTCGTAAAGGGAACATGGCATTTCGGTCTGGGTGAGACCTTCGACGCCCGTGCGCTGCACGAGCTCAACGCGGGCAGCTATGCCTTCGCGCCCGCCGGAAGCTGGATGTTCGGCTATGCCCCCGAGGGTGCGATCGTACAAGTGCATGGCATCGGGCCTTTCAAGATCCACTGGCACGACGGCGTCAAAACGCTCGATGATTCGGATGCGAGCTCGACATTTCGCTACCGGCGAGGCGATCGGGTGACTTCGCCCCGAGGCGCCGGGCTCATCGTCGAAGGTTATGCGTCGGGAAGGCTGATTCAATACGAAATCGAAGAAGCGGCCGGAAACCGCTTCATGGAGTATGAGCACGAGCTTCGGGTTCAATAGCTGCCGAGCTTTTCGGCAACGCTTCGGCCGTCTCGCTCATGAACGTGCCCCAACTGAAAGCGTTCTGCCGCGGTTTTCCCGGCGCCAGCGAAACGCTGTACGGCGAGCCCTACAACTTTCTCGTCTACGCCGTGGGCGCCAAGAAGTTCGCGTATTTCAAGACGAGTCAGCCGGAACGCTGGCGCTTCAGCGTGCGCGTCACGCCCGATCGCTTCATCGAGCTGACGGATGTCCCGGGCGTCAAACCCGCCAGATACCGTGGACGCTTTCATTGGATTACCATCGTCAGTGTTTCCGGCTTTCCCGCGTCGTATCTCAGGGAGCTGGTCGAATCGTCGTACCGACGAGCGTTTGAGTCCTTGAGCAAGGCCCGCCAGAAAGCGGCGCTCGGATCGCGTTGACAGAAATTCGTGCCCGGCCGTGGCGCGGCCCGGCGACGACCGCGGCATGCTTCGCTGCTACGGTTCGATGAAATGTACGCCGAAGCCGGGACGGCGTGCTGTCGAGCGACCGTCCGGCCTCCACACATCGGATAGTGCGAGGAATCAGTGACGAAACTCCGCGTTCAAAGCTTCGCGATTTCCATCGACGGCTACGGAGCCGGGCCGAATCAGGACCTGCGGAATCCCCTCGGCGTCGGCGGCCCCGAGCTGATGGAGTGGTTCTTCCCTACGCGCGTATGGCGGAGGATGCACGGCCACGACGATGGGGAGACCGGTATCGACAACGACATGGCAGACCAGGGCATGGCCGGCATCGGTGCCTGGATTCTCGGTCGCAACATGTTCGGCCCGGTCCGAGGGCCGTGGCCGGACGAGAGCTGGAAGGGCTGGTGGGGCGACGAGCCGCCGTATCACACGCCGGTCTTCGTGCTCACGCATCACCCGAGGCCGCCGCTCAGAATGGCGGGAGGTACGGAGTTTCGCTTCGTCACCGACGGCATTCACGCCGCCCTCGAACAGGCGTTCGCCGCGGCGGGAAGCCGCGACGTCCGTCTCGGCGGCGGCGTGTCGACGATCCGGCAGTATCTCCGCGCCGCCGTGATCGACGAGCTGCATCTTGCCATCCGGCCTGTCCTGCTCGGTTCCGGAGAGCATCTCCTGCACGGCATCGACATGCGCGCGCTGGGCTACGAATGTGCGAAGCACGTCGCGGGTGAGCGAGCGCTCCACGTCTTTCTGCACAAGCGCGCGTGAAGCCTGACCGCAGCCGGTCGGACCAGGCGACGCTGACCGATCGAGCCGGCGACCAGCCGCGCGTGCGCGAAGGCCGCGTCCCGGTTCCCGGTGCAGAGCTCTACTTCCGCGAGATCGGCAGCGGGCCGGCGCTCGTCGTCCTGCACGGCGGACCGGACTTCAACCACAACTATCTGCTGCCGGACCTCGATCGGCTGTCGAGCGCGTTCCGCCTGATCTATTATGATCAGCGGGGACGTGGCAAGTCCTCCCGCGGCGTCGTTCCCGAGGCCGTCAGCCTCGACTCCGATGTAGAGGATCTCGACAGGCTGCGCCGGTACTTCGGCCTCGGCTCGATCGCCGTAATGGGCCACTCCTGGGGCGCCCTACTCGCCATGGAGTACGCGGCATCGCATTCCGATCGGGTGTCTCATCTGATTCTGCTCAACACGGCGCCGGCTTCGCGTGCGGATCTTCTGTGCCTTCGACAACGCCGCCAGGCCGAGGAACCCGCCACGCTGGCGAAGATGCGCGACATCGCGAAGACGCCCGGGTACGCCAGCGGCGATATCCGCACCGAAGCCGAGTACTATCGCTTACACTACGGCAGCACTCTCCGTCGGACCGATCGTGTCGAAGACCTAGTTCGCCGTCTGCGTTCGCATTTCACGCCCGAGGACATCCTCAAGGCTCGCGCCATCGAGGACAGGCTGTGCGAGCAGACGTGGATGTCGCCCGATTACGACGTGCTCGCCAGACTGCGAAAATTGAAAGCGCCTACGCTGGTCGTTCACGGAGACCGAGACCTCGTTCCCTTGGAGTGCGCGTTGCACGTCGCCGAAGCCGTCCCCGGATCGAGGCTCGCCGTGCTCCTCGATTGCGGGCATTTTTGCTACCTCGAGCGCCCTTGCGAGGTGCTCCAAGCGATCGTCGGCTTCTTCGCGTCCTGCTCAACGGTCGTCGCCCTCCCGCCCAGCTCCCCGTGAAGCTTTCCCTGCGAGCCACGATGATCGCCGCCGTCATCTTCGCGGCGATATGCCTCAGCGTTGCCGTCACGGGTTTCACGTCGCTGGGCGACATTACCGATGCGACCGCGATCGCCGACGCCAAGGGCTTCGCGTGGTTCTGGACCTTCCTCGCCAGCGTCGCCATCGCCTTCGGCCTGCTGGCATGGTGGATGGCTCGGCGCCAAGGCGAAGACGAGGATGCCTAGCCTCTCGTCGACCCGGGCAGCGCCGCCGGTTGTCGCGCGCAGACGGCTCAAGGGAGGTCGAAATGGATTTGGCGAACGCCACCATCGGGCAATTGATGATACCGGTCGAAGACTTCGATCGGGGAGTCGCCTTCTACCGGGACATCCTCGGTATTCCGTTTCTCTTCGCGGCACCGCCGCAGATGGCCTTCTTCATGTGCGGGTCGGTGCGCCTGCTGGTCGGCGCTCTGCCCGAGGGAGAAAAAGCACAGCGCGGCTCCGCGGTCTATTTCAAGGTTCCCGATATCCACGGTGTCTACCGTACGCTCAGCGCGAAGGCGGTCGCGTTTCGTGCCGCTCCTCATGTGGTGCATCGAACGCCCGCGTCGGAACTGTGGCTGGCCGAGTTCGCGGATCCGGACGGCAATCAGCTGGCGCTGATGAGCGAGGTTGCGCCTGGCGCATGATCTCCTGCTCCGAGCGGCGCGCGCTCGCCGGGCCCGTCGGGTAAACTCGACATATTTCAGGGACCATCGGCGATCGCATGAACAACGAGACCATTACCGTTCGGGTGACCGCGACCAGCCAGACCCTCGAGGTCGTCGTCCTGAGCAAACGCGTCGACTCGATCGAGGTTGTCCTGGGCGAGGGGGTTCACAGCGTGAGATGCCGACTCGCGCCCACACGCAACGAGACGGCCTATGCCGGGAGCGTCATGGGGCGCGAAATCGTCTACGAACGCACGCGCGACCAGGTGCGAGCGGATCTGGAGCGAGCCAATGCCGTCGCGGGCGCGTTCAAGCGACGCTAGGCGGCGCGGAAACCTCCTTCGCGCGACCGCTCGACCCGGCCTCCAGCCACGCGCGCCGCCGGCGCGAGTCGACCTCTTTTGCCAGGGATGCCACCAGATGCACTATGCCTTTCTCGCCATCGCGATCGTCAGCGAAGTCGTAGCGACCCTGCTCCTGAAGCTCTCCGACGGATTGACCAAGTGGTGGTGGGCCGCCGTTTCGGTCTTCTTCTACGCCATAGCGGGGCTTCTGCTGAGCTACGTCCTGAAATACATGGCGGTCGGCCTCGTGTATGCCATCTGGGCGGGCGTCGGGATCACGCTGGTGTGCATCGCCTCGGTGATCTTCCTGGGCCAGCGCTTCGACGCGGCGGCGCTGGCGGGCATCGGACTGATCGTCGCCGGCGTGCTCCTCATCACGCTCAAATCCGGGGTGACGTTCCAATGATCGCGCGCCCCACGATCGCCAGCGCCGGCGACGCGCCGGCCTTCGTCCGCGGGCACGGTGTCGTGCTGGCATCGGCGAAACGGCGGGCGCCGCGACTCGCCGAGGCCATCGGAGGCCCTGCGCGTCGTCGGTCGGTGGCTACTATCCCGGGACGGCGATCGGGGAACTGATCAGCGCCCATAGCCAGGAGGCGAACCTTGGAACACCACGGCCTGCTCTACCATGTCCTCGCGGCATTGCTCGCCATCTATCCCTGCTGGAGGATCTTCGGCCGTGCCGGCCTCAACCCGGCACTTTCGCTCTTCATTTTCTTGCCGGGACTCGGCTGGTGGATCGCCGGAGCGATCCTCGGCTTCTCCAAGTGGCCTGCGATCGACGCCCGATCCGACGGAGGGCCGACGAATGCCTAGCTTCGGGATGTGGCATCTGCTCGCTCTCGTCGTCTTCGCCCTACTCGTCTGGGCGTTCGTCGCGGTGTTCGGGCGCATCGTCAACCGGGCAGGCTATTCCCGCTGGTGGCTGCTGACCATGCTGGTGCCGGTGCTCAACCTGATCATGCTATGGGTCTTCGCCTTCGCGGACTGGCCCGCCACGAAGCTGCGCGGGCAAGCGCAGGGTTAGAACCGGCCCCAAGGATGGAGCGGACAGGCGTCTACATCTAAACTATGGCCTCGTCGTTCGCGCCGCCGCGGAGCAAATCCCATGACTTCCCTGCGCTCCGAATTGCTTCCGTTTCGATGTCCCGCCTGCGCGCATTCGGCGCACTGGTCCAGGCGCATGATCCGCCCTCCGCTGGTCGGGATCCGCCCGCCGTACGTTTGCGAGCGATGCGGGAATCACGCCGTACCGGCCAACCTCATGCTGATCGCGATCGTATCGCTGCTTTTCTTCGGCGTCGGAGCGATCGGGCTGTCGTATCTTTCCCCGGTCGTCGCCCTGAGTCGCGATACCGCGTTCCTGCTGGACGTGCTGCTGAGCGTCGCCTTCTTCCAGCTGTTCGCGCACCGCTTCATCACTTGGCGCTCCGTATCGCATGACGGCGCGATCGATACGCCGACGTCGGCGTGACGCCGGGGCGCGTGGACAGAGCGTTTTCCCCAGGACGGTCGCGGTGACGCGCGGCTGAAAGCGCTGCATGAAGGCAGCGTCCGAAATCGTGATCGCTGGGGAGCGCGAGGTGGCCATATCCAACCCGCGCAAGGTCCTCTTTCGCGAGGCCGGCCACACCAAGCTCGACCTCGTGCGCTACTACCTCGCGGTCGCGCCGGGCGCGCTGCGCGGCGCCGGCGGCCGCCCCAACATGCTCGTACGCTATCCGAACGGAATCGAGGGCGAGTTCTTCTACCAGAAGCGGGCGCCCGAAGCGCGCCCCGAGTGGATCGAGGTCGTCACCCTGCGATTTCCGTCGGGGCGCAGCGCCGACGAGGTCGTCCCGCGCGACGCGGCCGCGCTCGCATGGCTCGCCAACCTGGCCTGCATCGAGCTTCATCCGCACCCGGTGCGCGCGGGAGATCTGGATCATCCCGACGAGCTTCGCGTCGACCTGGACCCGGTGCCGGGCGTGAAGTGGATGCAGGTGCGCAAGGTCGGGCTGGTCGTGCGTCAGGTCCTCGACGACTTCAAGCTCGCCGGCTATCCGAAGACATCGGGCAAGCGCGGGCTCCACGTCTATGTTCGCATCGAGCCGCGCTGGACGTACGACGAAGTGCGCCGCTGCGCGCTCGCGCTTGCGCGCGAGGTGGAGCGCCGGGCGCCCGAGCTCGCCACCACGAAATGGTGGAAGGAAGAGCGCCACGGCGTTTTCATCGACTACAATCAGAACGCGAAGGATCGCACGATCGCCGCCGCATACTCGGTGCGGCCGACGCCCGATGCGACCGTGTCGACCCCCATCGAATGGAGCGAGCTGGACGCCTGCGATCCGCGCGACTTCACGCTGAGGAGCGTGCCCGCGCGTTTTCAGCGCAAGGGCGATCCGCACGAAGGCATCGATCACCGGGCGTTTTCGCTGGCGCGGCTCCTCGATCTCGTCGCCGCCCAGGAGCGCGACGGGCTGGGCGACGCACCCTGGCCCCCGCACTACCGCAAGGCGCGGGGCGAGCCGCCGCGGGTGCAGCCGTCGAAACGCAAGGCGCCGCTCAGCGCGGCCGCCGGCCGGCCCCGAACACGTTCTCGATCTCGTACGGCTTCGTGACCTCGAGCTGGTCGTAGCGGCATTCCTTCGGCCGCTTGTCGGGTCGCCAGCGCAGGAAGATGGCCGCATGCCGGAAGCGCTCCCCCTGCAGATGATCGTACTTCACTTCGCACACCCGCTCGATGCGCAGCGGTTCCCAGGACAGATCCTTGCCTGCGCTCCAGCGGCTCTGCGCGCCCGGCATGCGCGAGGATTCCGCGGCGACGCCCGCCCAGTCGCGCCACGGGTGCCTGGCCATCGCGTTCTCGCGCAGCGGCTCGAGCTCCCCCGCCAGACGGCGGCGCATCGCCATGGTGAAGGAAGACGTGACGCCGACGTGCTGCAGCACGCCTGCGCCGTCGTAGAGGCCCAGCAGCAGCGATCCGACGATGCCTTCGCCCGCCTTGTGCCAGCGAAACCCGGCCACGACACAATCGGCGGAGCGCACGTGCTTCACCTTGAGCATGGACCGCCGGCCCGGTTGGTAGGAAGCATCGAGGCGCTTGGCGACGACCCCGTCGAGCCCCGCGCCCTCGAAGCGCGTGAGCCATTCCTGTGCGACCTCGCGGTCCACCGTCATGGGCGTGAGATGGATGGGCGGCTTCGCTTTCGCGAGCAGGGACTCGAGCCGGCGCCGACGTTCCGCCTGCGGGAGCGGCCGCAGATCCTGTCCCTGGGCAGCAAGCGCATCGAAGGCGACGAACGATGCCGGTGTTTCGCGGGCAAGCTTCTCCACGCGCGACGCTGCGGGGTGCAGTCGCATCTGCAAAGCGTCGAAGTCGAGGCCTTCGGGCGTCGCGATGACGATCTCGCCGTCGACGACGCAGCCCTCGGGCAACCCGGCGACGAATGCCTGATGCAGATCCGGAAAGTAACGGTCGAAGGGCCGGAGGTCGCGACTCTGGATGAAGACGTCGCCGCCCCGGAAGACGATGGCGCGAAAGCCGTCCCATTTCGGCTCGTAGAGGAACGGGCCCGGGGGAGGAAGCTCCTCGGCGATCTTGGCGAGCATCGGCTCGATCGGCGGATCGATCGCGAACGCTTTGCGCGGGGCTGCCATGTGATTCCAGACAGGGCCTGATGGGTATAGTTCGGGGTTCCGGCAGGGCCGACTCCCCCTCGCCCTCCGGCTTCGCCTCCGTGCTCGCGGCGCTACAATCGCGCGGGGGAAGACTGAAGGACGAGCCGGCGGCCCACGTTCCAACGAAGGCCCGACGCGCGTCGGTTGCAAAACCGTGCGAATCATCGAGACTTCCAGGCTCACGCTGGAGCCGCAGACCGCGGCCCACGCCGACGAAATGTTCGTCGTGCTTTCCGATCCGGCGATCTACGAATACGAAAACCAGCCTCCGGCGTCGCTCGACTGGCTCCGCGAACGGTTCGCGAAGCTGGAGTCGAGGCATTCCGCGGACGGGCGGGAGCAATGGCTCAACTGGGTCGTTCGCGTTCCTCCGGCCGAGCTCATCGGATACGTGCAGGCGACGATTCGCGAGAACGGCCGGGCGGGCATCGCGTACGAATTTGCGAGCCGCCATTGGGGGCGCGGTCTCGCGCGCTGCGCCGTCGACGCGACGATCGCCGAGCTGGTCGAGCGCTATCGGGTGAAGATGCTGACAGCGGTGCTCAAGCGCGACAATGAGCGCTCCCGTCGGCTGCTCGATCGGCTCGGGTTCTCGATCGCGCCGCCGGAAGTGTGCGCCGGGGCCGATCTCGAGGAAGAAGAGATCATGATGTGCTGCCAAGCGTCGCGCCATCCGGGCGGCGACGGATAGGCGAAGACCTGTCGGAGCGGTCGATTAACACTTACAATCGCCTGCGCGGCGATTGATCGTCGGCCTGCCGGACGGGATCCCGGTCCAGCCGGAATCGTTTTGCGGCGACGGACTCGGCCGGAAGCGCCCGTGGGGACATCCACTCGAGCGGAGACCGTTACCATGGTCAGAGGAATCATCGGCGTCGCGGGAGGCCTCGCTTCCTGGGTGCTCATCGCCACGGCCGGCAACATCGTGATGCGCGTCGCGTGGCCCGACTACGCCCAGGTCGAGAAAGCGATGGAGTTCACCCCCGCGATGATGCTCGCGCGGCTCCTCGTCGGGGCTATCGCAACGATCGGTGCAGGATTCTTCGGGGCGTGGCTCAGCAAAGGCGCCCACCGCGTCGTGGCGGCCCTCACCGGAGCCCTCCTGGTTTTCTTCATCCCGGTGCACTACGGACTCCGGGAGAAATTTCCCCTGTGGTACCACCTCGCGTTCCTGATTTCGCTGGCTGCGCTGACGCCGGCCGGGGGCAGGTTGTATCGCGCATGGACGATCCGGGCAAGGGGCCGCTCGGCGAGCGCCGGGGAACCTTCGGTCGGATCGTAAGGCGTCCTGGGAAGTTGCATGCCCATCGACGGTCGATGCCACTGCGGCAATATCGCCTTCACTCTCGAGTGGCCGGGCGAGGAAATCCCGGCGCGGGCGTGCGGCTGCTCGTTCTGCTCCAAGCATGGCGGCGTCTGGACGTCGAACCCGGGAGCGAGGCTGAGGGTCAGCATCGGCGATGTCGGCCTCGTATCGAAGTACACGTTCGGAACGGGTACCGCGACGTTCCACGTCTGCTCGCGCTGCGGCGCCGTTCCGGTAGCCACCAGCGAGATAGAGAACAGGCTCTATGCGGTCGTGAACGTCAATGCGCTGGAGAATGTCGATCCGTCACGGCTTCGCCGCGCCTCCGCCAATTTCGACGGCGAGGATCTCGAATCCCGTCTCGCGCGCAGAAGGCGGAACTGGATCCCCGACGTGCGCATCGCCGGCAAGCCCGGCTGAATGGAATCGCGATGCGGACCTTTTCCGCCGCCGGAGCGCGCGCCCTTGAACGACTCTGACCCTCGCGTTTTTTTTGCCGCGGAGCGCACATTGCTGGCGTGGCTGCGCACGGGCCTCACCGTGATCGGGCTCGGCTTCGTCGTCGCCCGCTTCGGTTTGTTCCTGAGGCTGCTCGCGCTCGAACGGCAACCCCTCGCCGTACCGGAGCATGCCGCGACCTCCGCCGTGCTGGGAGTGCTTTTCGTCATCGCGGGCGCGACGGCGATCCTGGTCGCCACCGTCCAGCACCGGCGCTTCATCGCGACGCTGTCGCTTTCCGATCTTCCGGGATCGTACAGCCGCGGATTCGCCCTCTTGCTCTCGGCGGCGGTCGGCATTCTCGGGCTGCTCCTGGCGGCGTATCTGATCGTCTCGCATGCCTGAGGCGAAACGCGGCGCAGGCGATGGCGCCTTGGTCGGCACGTCGCGCATGTCATGCTCCGATGGCGACGCTCGAACCGGGGCGGAAACGATGTCAACCGGACGGAGGCCCGCATGCCGCTTGTGACTCTCACGGTCCGCAAGCCGAAATCGGACGGATTCAAGACCACGGTGCTCGACGCGGTTCACTCGGCGCTCGTGTCCTCGGGCGTTCCCGCCGCGGACCGGTTTCAGCGAGTCATCGAGCTCGATGCAGAAGACTTCCGCTTCGATCCGAGCTACCCGGACCTGAAGTCCCCCCGCACCGCCGACTTCGTGCTGATCGAGGTTCTCTGGTCCGTCGGCCGGAGCGTCAAGGTCAAGAAGAAGCTTCTCGAAGAACTGATGGCGACGTTGTCCCGCGCCGGGCTCGACTCCGACCATGTCATGGTCTGCTTCAAGGAGACGGCGTGGGAGAACTGGGCGTTCGGGGGCGGGCGGCTGATCCACGCCTAAAGCCGGAGATTTTCTTCGCCGATGGACGTTATCGCCGTGCGTTCCTTTGCACAAGCCGATTTCGGATACGTGGTCCGACGGTGGCACGAGACCAATCTCGCGAGTTATCCGTATTCGCCGGAACACCAGCGCCACTCGCTCCACGACGCTTCGGTTTACTTTCGCGATCGCGTGCTGCCGGAATGCGACGTGTGGATTGCCGAAGCAGGCGCCGCGGCGGCCGGCCTGATGGCGATCGCGCCGCCGTGGATCCGGCATCTGGCTGTCTTCCCCGAACACCAGCGCGGCGGAATCGGGACCGCGCTCCTGCGAAGGGCGCGAGAGCTTTCTCCGCAGGAGCTGCGGCTGTCCACCTTCCAGCGGAATCTGCCGGCGCGGGCATTCTACGAGCATCACCGCTTCGTCGCGTTCGGCTCGAGCCCGCCTCCCGAAAACGAGCCGGACGTGGAGTATCGCTGGACTGCCTGACGTGCCCCGAACCCCAGGAGAACCCTGCCATGGCTAAAGGATATTGGATCGTACGGGTCGATATCTCGGACCCCGAGAAGTACAAGGCATACGTCGCGGCCAACGCCCGGCCGCTGGCAAAGTACGGCGCCCGCTTCATCGTCCGCGCGGGCCGGTTCGAGAACCCGGAAGGGACGAGCCGCGCGCGCAATGCCGTGATCGAATTTCCAACGTACCAGGCGGCCGTCGATTGCTGGCATTCGGCGGAATATCAGGAGGCACTCCGGCTCCGCCTACCCGTGTCCACCGCGGATCTCATCATCATCGAGGGCTACGACGGCCCGCAGCCGGCCTAGCTGCGAGAGCTTCGTCTATTCGATGCTTGTCGAGGAGTTTGCGACATGGCTACTCTCTACACCGGCAGCTGTCACTGCGGCCGGGTCGCGTACGAAGTCGAAGGCGATCTCGCGGAAGCGATTGAGTGCAACTGCTCGCATTGCAGCCGCAAGGGCTATCTGCTTTGGTTCGTCCCTCGCGAACGGTTCCGACTGAAGACGCCCGAGGACGCGTTGTCCACGTATCGGTTCAACAAGCACGTCATCGCGCATCACTTCTGCTCCAATTGCGGCTGCGCTCCGTTCGCGAGCGGCAAAGGCCCGGGCGGCGCCGACGCAGCGGCGGTCAACGTCCGCTGCCTCGAAGGCATCGACCTCGCCAACGTCAAGCGCAAGTTCGTCGATGGACGAAGCTTCTGAGCGCGGAGATCGGCCGCTCGAACGAGCGCCGACGGCCGACCGGCTTCTCGCCCGCGACGCCCATCAGGTATAGAGTAGTCGGCTTGCACGCCGGTCGTTCCGGGAGAATTCCATGAAGCCGCTCGTTCTGTTCGTCGCCTGGGCCATCCTGCTGGTGCTCTCGTGGCCCGTCGCGCTGCTCGTGCTGGTCCTTGCGCCGCTGGTCTGGCTTCTGTCGCTGCCCTTCCGACTGGTCGGCATCTGCGTCGGCGCGCTGTTCGCTCTCGTGAAGAGCCTGCTGTTCCTGCCGGCGCGCCTGCTCGGCGGACATCGCGGCTGAACGGGCGGCATCCCGAGGAGCATGGCCGACGCCGATAGACGGCGCCGATCTCCGGCGCCGCCCCGGGAGTGATCGTTGCGACCGAGCGATATCTTCGCGCTTTTCGCCGCAGTCTGGATCGCCATCGGTGTCGCCCTGTGGGTTTTCTACACGCGCGCATCCTACCAGCGCAAGAAGCGGTGGCATCTCGCGCTGGTCGCGGGGGCCGGGCTGGTCTTCATCGCCTTCGCGTATGCATTGTCCCGGAGAGCTGAAGTGCTGTACCTCGCCGTTCCGGCCGTCGCCGCCATCTCCTTCCTGGGTTACAAGCTGACGCGGTTCTGCCCGCGCTGCGGCTTCACCGTCCATCGCACGGGGTTTTTCTCGCGCGTCGTGTTCTGCCCGCGCTGCGGCTGCAAGCTCGAGGACGATGCCCGTCCCTGAGGCACGAGCGGTCGGCCCGTTGCGGGCGGTTTGGCAATCTCTATCTTCCACTGCCGCTGTGAGCGTCGCGAGCGCGTTCGCATGATTCGCTACCTGGGCGACGCGGAAGTACGCGCCGCACTCCGGTGGGACGATCTCGTGCCGGCGATGGAAAAGGCGCTCACTGCGTTGTCGGCGGGCGCGATCGTCCAGCCTTTGCGGGAATGGCTCACCGTCGACGAGGGTGCGCGCTACTGGGGCGTCATGCCAGCGGCGGGCGCGGAGGCGATGGGTGTCAAGCTCGTGAGCTTCTACCCCGCGAACGCGGGCACGGGCGCGGCAACGGTGATCGCACTGGTGCTCCTCGTTCGTCGCGACACCGGCGAGCCGCTCGCGATCCTGGACGGGTCGTCGCTTACCGCGCTTCGGACGGCCGCGGTCTCCGCGGCGGTGACCGATCGCCTGGCCCGGCGCGAGAGCAAGGTCCTCGCGCTCCTCGGCAGCGGCATCCAGGCCGCCACGCATCTCGAGGCCCTGAAGCGCGTGCGACCATTCGAGGAAATCAGGGTCTGGAGTCGAACGCCCGATCACGCGAAGCGGTTTGCGCAGCAGCACGGTGCCATCGCGACGGACGCCGAGTCGGCGGTGCGAGGCGCCGACGTGATCGTGACCGCCACGCCCGCCCGCGAGCCCATTCTCCGCGGAGCGTGGCTCAAGAGCGGCGCGCTCGTGAACGCCATCGGCGCGCCGATGCCGACCTGGCGGGAGCTCGACGACCGAGCGATGCAGAGCGTCGTCATTGTCGAATCGCGCGAGGCGGCGAGCCGGGAGTCGGGAGACATCATCCTCTCCGGCGCCCGCATCCACGCGGAGGCAGGGGAGATCTTCGCCGGAACGAAGACCGTACCGTCCGGCGCGACGATCGTCTTCAAGTCGGTCGGGGTCGCCGTCGAGGACGTGTACGCGGCGAAGCTTGCATTCGACCGCGCGTGCGGTAAGTAGAACGAGACTCCTGCCGATCCCTCGCGCTGCTCCGTCGCTTGCGGCTCTCCCCGGGCAGTCATCTCCGCCCACGGGCGGGCGCTCGGCGCGGCGAACCGACCCGAGGGCGCGCGGGCCGAAAACCGCCGGCGGTATACTGAGGGCCGCGGTCCGTCCCGATGGCGGGACGGGCAGGAATCGCCGAACAGACGCCATGATATCGAGGCATTGGAAAGGCATCGCGCGGCGCGATCTCGCGGATCGCTACGTGAGTCATCTCGAAACCGACACCTTGCCCAGGCTCGTTTCGCTTCCCGGCTTCGTGCGCGCGACGATCCTGCGGCGCGACGTGGCCGAAGGAACGGAATTCCGTGTCGTCACGGTGTGGGATTCCCTCGAGGCGATCAAGGCGTTCGCCGGCACGGACGTCGAGGCCGCGGTCGTTCCCGACACGGCCCGGGCGATGATGGTCGACTACGATCCGCGCGCCGTGCATTACGAGATCGTCGCCACCGTCGAGACGGGCAAGCCCGCCGCTCCCGATGTTCCCTGATCGGACACGTCATTGCCTCCCACCAATGGCCGGGTACCGAGCGCTCGGAGCTACGAGGACAGAGTCCGCGCGGCGCTCGATGCGCTGGGCATCGGGCTCGAGATCATTCGCGCGCGGAGCCTTCCGGTCTGCGTCGAAGCGCGGGGGCTCGTCGTGGCGGAAGTCGACGCCCGCGGCCGCGAGCAGCGGCTCGTTCCCGCGGCGGCGGATGCGTGGAAGGCGATGAAATCGGCGGCCGCCAGAACGGGCGTCGGCCTGCATCTCGTCTCGTCGTTTCGCAGCTTCGACCGTCAGTGCGAGATCGTTCGCGAGAAGCTCGCTGCCGGACAATCGCTCGAAGAGATCCTCTCGGTCAGCGCACCTCCCGGGTACAGCGAGCACCACACGGGTCGCGCGGTAGACATCGGCGCTTCGCCGGACGACCCGCTCGAGGAAGCCTTCGAGCGGTCCGACGCCTATGCGTGGCTTGCCGGGAACGCCTCTCGGTTCGGCTACCTTCTGTCTTATCCGCGGGGGAACCGGTACGGCTATCGCTACGAGCCGTGGCACTGGATGCACCGCGCGCCGGAGCCGCACGAATGAGCCGGCTCGCGGCGTAAAATAAGCGCCGCCGCGGTTCGCTCGGCGCGGCGACGCAAAGGAGCCCGCATGAACAAGCCGCAGGATTATCCCTACGCGACCTTCCTCGACGTGCTCCATCCGGCGCTCTCTCTGGTCGACGTGCCGAAGCTGGTCGCGGCGTGCACCGACCGCTGGTACAACCAGACGCTGTGCAAGGTCAACGACTCGGTGGTCCGGCTCGGTGTCATGCAGGGCGAGTATCACTGGCACAAGCACGACAAAGACGACGAATTCTTCTTCGTCCTGGACGGCCGCTTCATCATCGATCTCGAGGAGCGAAGCGTCGAGCTGGCCGAGCGCCAGGGCTTCGTCGTTCCGAGGGGCGTCGTCCACCGCACGCGGGCACCGGAGCGCGCGGTGATCCTGATGGTCGAGACGGCGACCGTCGTGCCGACCGGAGATGCGTGAGCCCGAGATGGCCGTTCGCGTCGTCAGGCTCGGCAGTCCCAGGGCTCGGGGCGAAGGGCTTCGGCTCGGTACGGTGCGGCGTCCGCCGCGCGGTGTCCCCAGGACGGCCTTCGCTTCCGGCAACTGGTACGACGTCTGGTTTCCCAACCTCGCTCCCAGCCTCGACACGATGAAGAAGGGCCTGGGCGCGCGAACCGAGAAGGAGCGGCGCGCCTTTTTCCGGAAGTACCGCACCGAGATGAGCCAGTCGGACAACGCGCGCACGCTGGACGTGCTTGCGGCGCTCTCTCGCCACGCGGATTTCTCGGTCGGCTGCTACTGCGAAGACGAAGCGCGCTGTCATCGCTCCGTGCTTCGAGCGCTGCTCGCCGAGCGCGGCGCGGATGTACGTTAGCGACATTGCCGAATCACCCGGGAGACGTAAGATGAAGAAAGCACGCAGGCAGGTCGAGACGCCGGTCGTTCGGCGCGTGCCGCAGGCAGCCGAGGCCGCGCTCAAGCGCTGTCAGAAGGGCCTCGACGCCGTGACGTTCGACAAGGCGGTCGAGAACTCCCGCAGAGCGGGCGAAGCGCGCGAGCTGCTTGTCGCGGCCAACGCGCCGGTGCGCAAGCTCATCGAGCAGGACAGGAAGGCGCTGGCCGCGTTGCGCAAGCTCTCCGACATACGCAGGGCCGGCGTGAAAGGCCGGAGCATGAGCGTCTACAGCCAGACGTTCGGACCGTTCCCGCAGTGGAGCCTCAACCTGCAGCCCGGACTGCATGTCTTTTCCCCGCCCTACGATCTCGATCGCCCGGGGCCGACCTCCGGGTCGCCCACGAAGGCGACCGCTGATCGCGAAACGGGCGAGGTGTTCGCG
>Ga0079221_10000071_pt1 | contig 20886 bp, 14 predicted proteins | sample GAAS200_FD_75069 | JGI IMG/M metagenome (GOLD analysis project Ga0079221, IMG submission 75069) | Agricultural soil microbial communities from Georgia to study Nitrogen management - GA AS200 | ecosystem: Environmental > Terrestrial > Soil > Agricultural land | place: USA: Georgia | collected... | reverse complement strand
GTGGGGCTCGCGTCGTGGGTCGCGGCCCAGCTCGCCATCAGAATCGCCTGCGCGTGATGCAGGATCATCCCTGACATGAACTGCGCGTCGGCGGCGGTGGGGCCGGGTTTCGCGGCCTGCGCGGCGAGCGGGGCGAGCGGGGCGACACCGGCGAGGCCCGCGGCGAGCATCGCCAGCGGAAGCGAAGTGGAACGGATCATGAGTGGAATTCTCCTCCGCCGATACTAGCGCGGAGTCCGGCAATCGGGAAGCGGTCCGGCGCCGCGCGAAATACGCCGCCCACTCTGCGCGGGCGGCGCCTTCGTTACGGGCGGCGTGGGCGCGGGCCTACCGGACTGGCGCCGAGGCGATCTTCGTGGAGTCGAGCCGGTGCCAGAGGACCGGGAGGTGGCTGCCCAGTCCTTGCCCCCCGTTCCAGCCGACGACATCGCCGCCGGCGTCAATGGCGTTCGCGGCCGAGGGCTCGAAGGTCTGAATCCCGGGCAGGGACCCGAGGTCCTCCATCACGCCGTCGGTCCACACGAACGCGTGGGTGCTGGACGAGGACCCGTTCACGATGCTGGTCCCCACCACCTGCCCGCTGTGGTTGATGGCGTGCACGATGGTGCGGGGGCGTGGGGGGTACAGGAACCCGAGATCCTGCATCCCGCTGCCGTCCCCGGGCCACAGAATGGCGTGGGTGACGAGGAAGGAGCTGTCCGCCTGTCCGACGACCGATCCGTCCGGGCCGATCACCGCGCCGCGTCCGCCGCTGAAGGCGGGCGGCTCGCCCAGGTCGGTGATCACGCCGGCGTCCCAGCGAAACGCGTGACTCACGCCGGCGCTGTCGGTCGAGACGCCGGTGACGGCGCCCCCGGAGTTGATCGCGGCGGCCGAGCTTGAGGTTCCGCCCAGGGTGCCGAGGTCGGTCATGACGCCCCCGGTCCAGAGGAAGGCGTGGATCTCTCCCGTGAGCGTGGAGCTTTCGCCGACGACTTGTCCCGCGTCGTTGATCGCCGCGGCCGAGCTGTAGTTGCCGCCCAGAGTTCCGAGGTCCTGCATGGTGCTGTCCTGCCACAGGAACGCGTGGGTCGCGCCGGACGCGGTGGTGCTGCTTCCGACCACCTGGCCGGCGCGATTCTCCCCCGTGGGCTTGCTGAAGTCCCCGCCCAGGGTCCCGAGGTCCGAGAGGACGCTATCCCGCCAGACGAACCCGTGGGTGGCGCCGGAGGCGGTGAAGCTCCACCCCGCCACCTGCCCGCCGTCGTTGATGGACTGCGCCCAGCTTCCGGAGCCGCCCAGGGTGCCGAGATCCACGAGGACGCTGTCCTGCCAGAGGAACGCGTGGACGATCTGGCCGGGCACCCCGCTCCACCCGACGACCTGCTCGGAGGCGTTGACGGCCGTCGCTTCTCCGGCGGAACTCGGGGCGACGGGCAGAGTGGGGAGCCGCACCACCTCGTACTCACCGGTCGCGGTGTCCGCGGCGTTGCGAGTGGCGGCGAGAGCGGTGGGACTTCCGTCGCGACAGCCCCACAGAACCGGGAGCAGCAATGCCAGGTAGGCGCGGCGCATCGGGCGTCTCCGATTTCAGAGTTGCCGCCGCTTGTCGCAAGCCGCGTGCCGGGTCTCGTACTCGTACTCGTACTCGTGCTGCAGGATCGACCTATCCGTGAAGGGTGGCGTCGCGATCGCACGACGCCTGAGCCCCGGTCACCTCACCTGAGGAACCGCTCCGCCAGCTGCTCCAGCCGCTCGTTCTTCTCTTCGCGCGCCTGCTGCAGAAAGCGCTCCACGTGGGGCCGGAGCCTGGGCTCGCCCCAGCGGTACCCGGTCGCGAGCTCGGCCGAATAGGAATCGCCGGCGTTGGCGCCCTCGAGCAGGGCCCAGGCCGCGGCCTCGTCGTACCCCGGGTCGTCGCGCCGGGGCAGGTGGTACCGCCGCTCGGCGCCGCCGGCGTCCTCGTTCACGAATGCGCGGGACATCGCTCAAGAATAATCACGCGGAGGAGGCCCGGCGCTAGACGATCGCCGGCACCGGCGCTAGACTGCCGATATGAGACCTTGCACGGCGTTGCTCATCGCGCTGGTCGTCGGCGCCGCCGCCGGCGCGCGCGCGCAGGACGTCGCCCGCTGGGAGCGGGAGGCGAAACGGGTCACCATCATCCGGGACGACTGGGGCATCGCCCACGTTTACGGCCGGACCGACGCCGACGCGGTCTTCGGCGCCGAGTACGCCCAGGCCGAGGACGACTTCAACCGGGTGGAGACCAACTACATCAACGCGCTGGGCCGCCTCGCCGAGGCCGAGGGGAGCCCGGCGATCTACCGCGACCTCCGGGAAAAGCTCTTCATCGATCCCGATTCCCTGCGCGCCGATTATCGCGCCTCCCCGGCGTGGCTGAAGCAGCTGATGGACGCCTTCGCCGACGGCCTCAACTACTACCTCTATAAGCACCCGGAGGTGCAGCCGCGGGTCATCACCCGCTTCGAGCCCTGGATGGCCCTTTCTTTCACTGAAGGGAGCATCGGCGGGGACATCGAGCGGGTGAACATCCGCGCGCTCGCCGCCTTCTACGGCGGCGCCGCGGCCCAGGGCGCGGCCACCGGGAGCGGGGACGGGCCGGAGGAGGAGCCCGGCGGCTCGAACGGGATCGCCATCGCGCCGTCCCACACCGCCGACCATCACGCCCTGCTCTGGATCAACCCGCACACCTCGTTCTTCTTCCGCTCCGAGCTGCAAATGGCGAGCGACGAAGGACTCGACGCCTACGGCGCCGCCACCTGGGGCCAGTTCTTCATCTATCAGGGCTTCAATCCCACCGCCGGCTGGATGCACACCTCGAGCGGCGTGGACAACATCGACGAGTTCCTGGAAACCGTGGTGGACTCAGGGGGGCGGAAGTACTACCGCCACGGCGCTAGCCTCGAGCCGATGCTCACCCGCGTCATCACCATCCCCTTCCGCACCGACAGCGGGATGGCACGGAAGACCGTCACCGCGTACTTCACCCGCCACGGGCCGGTGGTGCGGGAAGCGGGAGACAAGTGGGTGAGCGTGAGCCTGATGAACAGCCCGGTGAGCGCGCTGATCCAGTCCTACACCCGCACCAAGGCCAGGGACTACGCGGCGTTCCGGAAGATCATGGACCTGCACACCAACTCCTCGAACAACACCATCTTCGCGGATGCGGAAGGGAACATCGCCTACTTCCATTCCAACTACATCCCGCGGCGGGACACGTCCTTCGACTGGACCGCGCCGGTGGACGGAAGCGATCCGCGCACCGACTACCACGGCGTGCTCTCCTTCGACGAGACGCCCAACCTGCTCAATCCCGCGTCGGGGTGGCTCTACAACTCCAACAACTGGCCCTGGTCCGCCGCGGGCCCGTCGAGCCCCAGGCGCGAAGACTTCCCGCGCTACGTGGAGACCGGCACCGAGGAAACGGCGCGCGGATACCACGCGCTGCGGGTGCTGTCGGGAACCCGGGACTTCGCGATGAGCTCGCTCACCGCGGCGGCGTTCGACAGCTACCTCCCCGCCTTCGCCGCGATGATCCCGCCGCTCCTCCAGGCCTACGACGGCGCGCCGCCCTCGGACTCGCTCCCGGCGAAGCTCGGCGACCAGATCGCCGCCCTTCGGGGATGGGACTTACGCTGGGGCGCGACCTCGGTCCCCACCTCGCTCGCGGTGTTCTGGGGCGGCACTCTCCTCCGGCGGGTGGCGCCGGAGGCGCGAGCCGCCGGAATGTCGGCGATGGATTACGCCGAGACCCGCGCCACGCCGGAGGAGCTCCTCGGCGCCCTCGCCGCGGCGAGCGACACCTTGACCGCCGACTTCGGCACCTGGCGCACGCCGTGGGGGGACATCAACCGCTTTCAGCGGACCAACGACGACATTGATTCGCATTTCGACGACGCGCTGCCCAGCATTCCGGTTCCGTTCACGTCCTCGCTCTGGGGCTCGCTGGCGTCGTTCGGCGCCCACGCCTACCCCAACACCCGGAAATGGTACGGGACCAGCGGCAACAGCTTCATCGCGGTGGTGGAGTTCGGCGACAGCGTGCGGGCGCGCGCGGTGACGGCGGGCGGCGAGAGCGGGCATCCGGACTCGCCCCACTTCAACGACGAGGCCGAGCGCTACGCGGCCGGCAACCTGCGCCCGGTCTACTTCTACCGCTCCCAGCTCAAGGGTCACACCGAGCGGGAGTACCACCCCGGCGGCGAGGTCGCGGCGGCCCGCCGCTAGCGCGCGCGGAACGGCCCGGTCACGTCCACGCGCACCGGGTAGCCCTCGAGGGTCGGGGGAATGCGGCGCCGCGCGGCGTCGCTCTCCGCGGCGAGCAGGACCCGGATGCAGGGCGTGCCGTCGCACCGCCCGATCGCCGTGCCCACCACGCCGGGGACCGCCATCAGCGACCCGGTGTGCGCCGCGAGGACCGCTTCGATGGACCGGGACGCCGTCACCGGCTTCGCCTCCTTCGCGTGATCCTTCCGGCCTCCGCAGGCGCCGAGCCACGCCGCGGCCACGATGGTCGCGACGGCGGGCCCGGCACCGCGGATTATCATTGCCGCCCTACGGCTTCAACACCTTGATGGTGGTGCCGTTCGAATCCCCGCCGGGATCGTGGTTGAGCGTACGATCGTACGTCCTTCCCGGGTACGCCACCGTCACCACCGTCATGTTGACCGACGTGTTGGAGCGCTTGATGCTCGGGAACGAGACCGTGCAGGTTCCCGCCGCCCCGGTGGTGCAGTTGATGGTGTTGGTGCCGAGGAGGCTCCAGTGGCCGGTGACCGCCGCGCCGGAGAGCGGGTTGTGCGCCGCGTCGTGCACGGTGACGGTCACGGTGACGCCCCAGCTTCCGTTGGGATTGGTCGCGGCGGCGCCGTCGAGATCGCCCACGTGAATCACGAGCGACGCATCGCTGACGGTCACGGCGAGGGACCCCTGATCGTTCCCGGCGTTGTCGTCCGCGAGTCCCTGGGTGGCGGTCAGGGTGTGCGCGCCGATCGAGGCGCCCGTGGTGTTCCAGGGGATGGTCACCGTGATGGCGGCCCCGGCGCCCAGCCCCGCCAGGTTCCGGGTGCCGATGGTGACGTTGTCGGTCGCGTCCTTGAGGGTCACCGGGAACGCGCCCACGGTCTGGTTGCCCACGTTGGTCACCGTGACGCTGATGTTCGCGGTCGCGCCCTGGGTGACCGAGGCCGATCCGGTCACGCCGGTGACGGCGAGATCGGTGACCGGCGCCGGGGGCGGGCCGCCGTCGATGTGCACCCCGAAATTGCTGAGCACCAGGTCGATCCGGTTGGCGATCGTTTCCGAGGAGCTGCCCGCGAAGAGCAGGCCCACCGGGCTCGCCGTCCCGTCGTCGGTGACGATGAGCGATCCGGAATCGCCGCCGCCCGAGAAGGTCCCCGGCTCGATGATGAGCTGATCCACGAACGTGGCCTGCTTGATGCAGAAGATGTAGAGCACCTCGTAACACACCGACACCGTGGCGTTGATGCCGGTGATGGTGCCGTGGGTGAGCTTGGTGGTGCGCCCGTACTTCTCGACCGCGAGTCCGAGCAGGGCGTTCTTGTCGTCGAACTGTCCGTCCCCGTTGGCGTCCCCGTAGATCACGGGGCTGGGCGCGCCGTAGCCGTCGTCCAGGGGCGTGGTGTTCGCGACGTTGTCGGTGGTGGTGAGGGCGATCGCGGCGTCGAAACTGTTCGCCCCGCCCGAGAAGTTGATGGTGTTGAACGCGGCCAGGGTGCCGATCTGATCGGCCGGCGCCACCCCGCCGTCGTAGGCGCCGGGCTGGAGCGCCGGGTCGCCGATGGCGGCGTCGTTGCTGTTGGCGAGCACGTGGTTGTTGCTCAACACGTACACGTGGCCGGCGCCGTCCACCACCCGCGCGCCGATCGAGCCGGCGGTGACCTGCGGGTGACCGACCGAGTAGCCCATCGGCGCGGGTCGGGCGCGCTGGGTCGGGTCGCTGCGGGCCATGAACATCCCGGTCACCGTGGTGGTGACCGGAATGCCTTCGAGTTCCGCCGGAAGCCCCGCTATGCCGCCTTCGCTGAGGAAGAGCCGGATGGCCGGCCTGCCGTCCGGCAGCAGTCCCACCGCGGTGCCGACGACGCCGGGCACCCGCAGCAGGGAGTCGGTGTGCCGCATCTGAACCGCGAGCGCGGGGCGGAGGTCGGGGCGTTGCGGGTGCGCGCCCACGCCGGGGCCGACCAGGGCGTCGGGCGTGAGATCGGAACAACCGGCCCAGAGGGTGGCGCCGGCGGCCAGCGCCAGCACGACGAGGGCGCGGGGGGTGATGCGGAGGCGTTTCATGGTTCCCTCCCGGAAAGGGAGAGAGGGCGCAGCTCTCCAGCGAGCCTCGATAGTACGGCCCGGATGCCGGACGCGCCACCCCGGGCGCTCGCGGCGCCCGCGCCCGCCCTCTTACCTTGGACGTCATGACCGCGTCCCCCCCGGCTGACAGCCGCGCCCGCCGGGTCTGGAAGAACCTGCGCCAGGGCCTGGAGCTCGCCTGGACGGCGTCGCCGCGGGCGCTGATCCGCTACTCGGTGCTGGGCGTCGTGGGCGCCACGCTCACGCCGATCATGGTGTACCTGGGCGCGAAGCTGGTGAACGAGATCGCGCTGGCGCGCTCGCAGGGTCTCACCGTTCGCGACACCCTCGCCACCATCCTCGGCCTCTGGCTCGCCACCGGGATCCAGCGCGCGCTCTCCGCGTACGCGGGCTACGGCCGCCAGCTCTTCGTGCGGCGGGTGGAGCTCGAGGCCGAGCGCCGCCTGCTCGACAAGGCGTCGAAGCTCGACATGGGGCACTTCGACAACTCCGACTGGCACGACCGGCTGGCGCGCGCCAAGCGCGACGTGTCGTGGCGGCCGGGGGACCTCACCTGGTCCATCCTCGGTCTCTCGGGCAACATCGTCACCATCATCCTGATGGCCGGCCTGCTCGCCAGCCTACACTGGGTGCTGGTGGTGCTGGCACTGGGCGCGGCGGTGCTCTCGCTCGCCCTCGAGCGCCGCGTCACCGCCAAGCTCTACGAGTACTACTATCGCGAAACCCCGGAAGAGCGGGAGCGGCAGTATCTGGGCGACCTCCTGGTCCAGCCGCGCACCAACAAGGAGATCCGCGCCTACGTGCTCGCCGACTATCTCCTCGGCCGCCACCACCATCTTTCCGAGGGACTGTACGCCCAGCGGGTGAAGATGCTCCGCTCCGGCGCCAACATGTCCATGCTCACCGGGCTCGTGACCGGCACGGCGCTCGCGCTCGCGTACCTGTTCGTCGCCTCCCGGGGCATCGCCGGCGGGATCAGCCCCGGCGGCGTGGTGCTGGTGATCGGCGCGTTCACGTCGGTGTCGGGGACGCTCGCGAACATCTCCAGCACCTTCGTGGCGGTGGACCAGCACACCATTTTCCTCGGGGACTACTTCTCCTTCCTCGCGATCGAGCCCCTGCTGCCGGTGCCCACCGCGCCGCGCGAGGTGCCGCGCGCGCCGATCGGCGGCGTCGAGTTCGACAACGTGACCTTCACCTACCCCGGCGGCACCGAGCCCGCGGTGGAGAACCTCTCGCTCCGCATCCGGCCCGGCGAGCTGATGGCCTTCGTGGGCGACAACGGGGCGGGGAAGAGCACCCTGGTGAAGCTCTTGCTCCGCTTCTACGACGCCAACCGGGGCGCCGTGCGGGTGGGCGGCGTGGACGTGCGGGAAATGGACCCGCAGGCGCTGCGCAACCGGATCGGCGTGCTCTTCCAGGACTACGCCACCTACGAGCTCTCGGTGCGCGAGAACGTGGCGATGGGCCGCCCCGACGGCGACGCCGACGACGCCCGGGTGCTCCAGGCCCTCCGCGATTCGCGCAGTGAATGGCTGGTGAAGAAAATGCCCAAGGGGCTGGACTCCAAGGTGGGCCGGCTCTTCGAAGGCGGGCACGATCTCTCGGGCGGCGAATGGCAGCGCCTGGCGCTGGCGCGGATCATGTACCGTGACGCCGACATCTGGATCCTGGACGAGCCCACCTCCTCGGTGGACCCCGAAGCCGAGGCCGCGATCTTCGCGGAGCTGAAGGAGAGCTTGAGGGGGCGGATCGGGATCGTGATTTCGCACCGCTTCTCCACGGTCCGCATCGCGGACCGGATCGCGGTGGTGGCGGGCGGGCAGATCACCGAGCTCGGCACCCACGACGAGCTGATCCGCGCCGCCGGACGCTACGCCCAGCTCTTCGAGCTGCAGGCGGCCGGGTACCGCTGACGGCACCGGCCCCGGCGCCCGCCGCCGGGTGTCGTGAAGGATTCATCACACTCCCTTCATATCCCTTGAGGGGCGGCGGGGGCATCGTGGACGGTGCCGAATTCCGTGAGTTCCCGTCTCCACACCGCCCTGGTGGCGGCGTTCCGCGCCCAGCTGGGGCGCGACCGCTGGGTGGTGGGGGTGGGGCACCTGCTCAGTCTGGCGCTGGTGGCCATCCTGATCCGGCCCGATGCCAATCGGGTCTGGTTCGACGCGTGGATGAGCGCCGTCATCGTCACCACCATCGCGCGGGCGCTCTGGCAGGCCTCGGTCGGCCGCGGCCGGATGAGCGACGCCGCGGTGGTGCGCGGAACGGCGGTGTTCGTCCTCGGTCAGGGCGCGGCCTGGGGCGTGGGTGCGGCGCTGATCGTGGCCGCCACGCTTCCCCTGTCACACACGGCTCTGGTGCTCCTGATGTTCGCGGGGATCCTGGCGAGCGCCACCAACACCCTGGTCGCCGACCGCGTCAGCATGCGGCTGCTCCTCGTCAGCATGGTGGTGCCAGTGCTCGCCGGTCTCGCCGCCGGCGCGTGGGATGCCGACGAGCTGGTCGCCGTGCTGATGGTGGTGGGGTTCGCCGGGATCACCCTGCTGCTCCACAGCCGCGCGCATCAGGCCCTGATCGACCGCATCGAGATGGGGTTCGAGCTGGAGGACAGCGAAGCCCGCTTCCGGCGCATCGCGGAGTCCTCCATCATCGGCATCTGTCTCTGGGACCGCACCGGCCGGGTGTCCGAAGCCAACGACGAGATTCTGCGCATCGCGGGCTGGACCCGGGACGAGGTCCGAGAGGGACGCGTGACCTGGAGCGAGCTCACCCTGCCCGAGGAAGCCGCGGCGGACGCGGAGACCCTGCAGGCCGTGCTCGAAGGCGCCAGCGTACCCCTGCGGGAGCGCGAGATTCGCCGTCGCGACGGCACCCGGGTGCCCCTGCTGTTCGGGCTCGCGCCGCTGCGGGAGCCGGGCGTGGATGGCGTGGCCTTCGCGCTCGACCTCACCAAGCGCCGCAAGGCGGAGGGGCAGGCGCGCTGGCGCGCCGCCCTCCTCGACGCCCAGCTGCACGCGTCGGAGGACGGCGTGTTGATCGTGGACGACCTGGGCCGGAAGGTGCTGCAGAACGCGCGCTTGAACGAGCTGTGGCGCATCCCGCCGGCGATCGCCGCCGACGAGGACGACCGGAAATCCCTCGAGTTCGTCCTGGAAAGTCTCAAGGACCCGGTCCAGTTCCGGTCGCGGGTCGAGCATCTCTACGCTCATCGGACCGAGGTGGGGCGGGACGAGGTGGAGTTGAGGGACGGGACCACGCTGTACCGGTACTCGGCGCCCGTCACCGGGCCCGGCGGCGAATACTACGGACGCATCTGGACCTTCCACGACGTCACCGAGCACAAGCGCTTCGAAGCGGCGATGCGCGAGGCGCGGGAGCTGGCGGAGCGGGCGGCGCAGACCCGCTCGATGTTCCTCGCCAACATGAGTCACGAGATCCGCACCCCGATGAACGCAGTGCTGGGGATGGTGGAAATCATGCTGGACAGCGAGCTGAGCGCCGAGCAGCGGCACTCGCTCGAGGTGGTGCGCTCGTCAGGCGAATCGCTGCTCGCCATCCTGAACGACATCCTCGACTACTCCAAGATCGAGGCCGATCGGATCGACATCGACACCGTGGCCTTCGACCTGCCGCACCTCGTCTACTCGACCGCCGCCCTGCTGGCGGTGCGGGCGCGCGAGAAGGACCTGGAGCTGATCCCGGACGTGGGCATCGAAGTGCCGCAGACGGTGCGGGGCGATCCGACGCGGGTGCGGCAGGTGTTGACCAACCTCGTCGGTAACGCGGTCAAGTTCACCGAGAAGGGCGAAGTCGTGGTGAGCGTGCGGGCGGTGCCCGCGCCGGATCAGGGCGCCGCGGTGCGCTTCAGCGTGCGGGATACCGGGATCGGCATTGCCGCGGACCGGCTGACCCGGATCTTCGAGGAGTTCGTGCAGGCGGACGGCTCGACCAGCCGCCGCTACGGCGGCACCGGACTCGGGCTCACCATCGCGCAGCGCCTGGTCTGCCTGATGGGCGGCCGGATCGAGGTGACGAGCGAGCCCGGGCGGGGCAGCGAGTTCTCGTTCACCCTGCCGCTCCCGGTCGAGGCCCAGCCCCCCGCCGCCGCCCCGGCCGCGCCGGTCGCCCTGGGGGGCCGGCGCATCTTGATCGTGGACGACAACGCCACCAATCGTCGCGTGTTCCGCGGGATGCTGGCCGGGGAAGGGGCGCTCGTCGACGAGGCGCCCAACGCCGCGGCGGGCCTCGCGTCCCTGCGGGCCGGCGCGCCCTACGCGCTCGCGTTGATCGACGTGAACATGCCGGGCGAGGACGGCTTCGCCATGGTGTCGCGCATCCGCGAAGACGCCGCCATCCGTGACACGCCGATCCTGGTGCTCACCTCCGGGGCGCAGCGCGGTGACGCGGCCCGCTGCCGGGAGCTGGGTGTCGCCGGGTACCTCACCAAGCCGGTGCCGAAGAGTGACCTGCTCGACGCCGTCGCCGCCATTCTGGGCGAAGCACTGCCGCCGCGGGAGCGCCCGCTCGTCACCAAGCACACCCTCGCCGAGCAGCGGCAGCCGCTCCGCATTCTGCTCGCCGAAGACGTGGTGGTGAACCAGGAGGTCGCGGTGACCATGCTCCGCCGGCGCGGCCACACCGTGGACATCGCGAACAACGGACGGGAGGCGGTGGAAGCCGCGCGCGCGGCCGCCTACGACGTGATCCTGATGGACATTCAGATGCCGGAGATGGACGGGCTGGAAGCCACGGCCGCCATCCGGGCCCTGGGCGATCGCGGCCGGGTGCCGATCGTGGCGCTCACGGCGCACGCCCTGCCGGGCGAGCGGGAGCGCTGCCTCTCGCACGGGATGGACGGGTATCTGGCCAAGCCGTTCAAGGCGCACGAGCTCTACGCGGCGGTCGAAGGCTCGCGGATCGCGCGGGCGGCGGTGACGGCGGAACCCGCCGCCGGGTTCGATCTCGAGCCCCTGCGGCAGACCCTGCGCGACGCGGGCGCGGAAGACGCGCTCGACCACATCGTGGACACCTTCCTCGCGGAGGCCGGGGCCCGGGTGGCCGCGGTGCGCGGGTCGCTCGCTTCGGGCACGGAAGAGGCCGTGGCGCGGGCGGCGCACGCCTTCAAGTCGAGCGCGGGGGCGATCGGCGCCACCGCGCTCGCCACTCTCCTCGCCCGGATCGAGGCGGCGGCCAAGGCCCGCGGCCTGAGCGATCGCCGGGCTCTCGCCGAACAAGTGGACGCCGCCGCGGCCGCCGTGAGCACGGCGCTGCGGGCGTACCGGGACCGGGTGGCGGTATGACCACGCTCGCGCCGGTCCGGCACTGGCTCGCCGACGTCGCCGCGCGACCCGGCGGCGAGGGGGGAAGTGAGCTGCTGCTGCCCCAGGGGATGACGGCGGCCGACGCCTGGAGCGCCGTCCTCGACGCCTCGGACATCTCCGCGGACGAGCTGGCGCGCCGGGTCGCGGCGCGATTCCGCCTGCGGGTGGCCTCGCTCGAGACCGGGGATCCCCGCGCCCAGGCGCTCGTCCCCGAGTCGCTGGCTCGGCGCCATCTCCTGTATCCGCTGCGGGAGACCGACCGCCAGCTCGTGGTCGCCACCTGCGATCCCACGGACCTCGAGGCGGAGCAGGCGGTGGGGTTCGCCGCGGGGCGGACGCCGGTGTTCGAGATCGCGCCGCCCGCGGCGATCCAGCGGGCGATCGACGCCCACTACGCTCCCGACCGCGCGGTGGAGCGCCTGCTCGACCGGGTGGACGCCGAGATGGCGACCGAAGTGCGCGTGGTGGACGAGCAGGCGCCCGAGCTGGTGGCGGCGCGGGATCTCGAAAGCGCGCCGGTGGTGAAACTCACGGGGCTGATCCTGACCGACGCGGTGCGCGGCGGCGCGAGCGACGTACACCTCGAGCCGGGGCGCGAGGGCGGGCTGGTGCGGTTCCGCATCGACGGTGTCCTGCGCACCCACATGACGCTCCCGATGCCGGCGCTGAACCGGGTGGTCTCCCGCATCAAGGTGATGGGCAAGATGGACATCGCGGATCGCCTGCGCCCTCAGGACGGGCGGACCCGCATTCAGGTCGACGGCCGCACGCTGGACCTGCGGCTCTCGACCGTGCCCACGCGCGAGGCCGAGAAGGCGGTGATCCGGCTTCTCGATCCGTCCAACAGCCGGGGGCTCGAGGATCTGCAGATTCCCGCGTCCGAGCTGGCGCGCTTCCGGCAGCTGCTTCTGCACCGCAACGGCATCGTCGTCGTGACCGGTCCCACGGGGTCCGGCAAGACCACCACGCTGTACGCGGCGCTGAAGCAGGTGGCGACGGGCGAAGTGAACGTGATGACGGTCGAGGACCCGATCGAGTACGAGCTGCCGGGGACCACCCAGATTCAGGTGGAGCCGCGCCGCGGCGTCACCTTCGCGAGCGCGCTCCGCTCCATTCTGCGGCAGGACCCCAACGTGATCTTCATCGGCGAGATCCGGGATCTCGAGACCGCAGAGATCGCGGTGCAGGCCGCTCTCACCGGGCACCTGGTGCTCGCCACCATCCACGCCAACGACGCGGTCGGCGCCATCGCCCGCTTCGTCGACCTGGGCCTCGATCACGCACGAACGCCTCGGCGGAGTGCATCGACAGGATGATCACGCGGGCGTCCGGGGCGCGTTCGCGCAGCTGCCGGGCGACCTCGACCCCGCCCAGGCCCGGCATCATCAGATCCACCACCACCACGCGCGGCTTGAGGCGCTCCACCAGCGAAACCGCCGCCAGGCCGTCGGCGGACTCGCCCACGACCGTGAACCCGCGCTCCCCCTCGAGCAAACGGCGCAGCCCCTCGCGGACCACCTGGTGGTCGTCCGCCAGGACGATCGTCACCTGCCCGGTCACGGAACGACGTCGGTGTCGGCCGCGGCGGGCAGGTCGGCGCTGATGGTGGTCCCGGTGCGGGGCGCGGAGGTCACGACCAGCTGCCCGCCGAGGAGGCGGGCGCGCTCCGCCATCCCGCGGAGGCCGTGGGACGCCTGCTCCGCGGGCGCACGGTCCGCGGCGAATCCGGCGCCCTGATCGTGCACCCGCAGCCGCACGCTGGCGCCGTCGGAGCGCACGTCCAGCTCGACGTCCCGGACCCCGGCGTGCCGGGCGACGTTGGTCAGCGCTTCCTGCACGATCCGGAAGCACGCGGTCTCTACGCTGGACGGGAACCGCCGGTCCAGCCCCTCGTGTGAAGCGCACGGCGATGCCGGTGTGGTTGGTGTAGCGCTGCACCAGCCAGTCCAGCGTGGGCCGGAGGCCGAGCTCGTCCAGCATCGGGGGCCGGAGGTTCATGGACACGTCGCGCACCCGGGCCAGGGCTTCGCGCACCAGCTGCACCATGGCGTCGTGCGCGTCGCCGCCGGCGCGTCCCTCGAGCAGCAGGTGAAGGCCGGTGAGCAGCTGCCCCACCTCGTCGTGCAGCTCGTTGGCGAGCGCGCGGCGCTCGCTCTCCTGCAGTTCGATCAGGCGGCGCGCCAGCGCGTCTCTTTCCACGGAGACGCGCTTCCGCTCGCTGATATCCACGATGGTGGCGAGCGTGGCCGGTCCGGCGGCGCCGTCGAGCGGCGTGAGCCCGATCTCCACCGGGAACTCGTGACCGTCCTGGTGCACGCCGAAGAGCTCGCGGCCCGTACCCATCGGCCGCGCGGTGGGGGCGGCGGCGAACCCCGCGCGATGCGCCGGATGGCTCGCCCGGTACCGCGCCGGAACGAGCATCTCCACCGGACGCCCGATGAGGTCCTCTCGCGCGTAACCGAAATCCCGCTCCACCGAGCGGTTCACGAACAGAATGCTGCCGGCGCGGTCCACCATGATCATGCCGCTCGCGGCGGACTCGACCACGGAGCGGAACCGCGCCTCGCTCGCCCGCAGGGCGTCCTGGGTCTCGCGCCGCTCGGTCACGTCCGAGAAGAAAAGCGCCACGCCCTCCGGGGTGGGGAAGATGCGTCCCTCGAGCCAGCGCGCCGACAGCAGGAACGGCTCTTCGATCACGGCGGGCTGCCCCGAGCGCATGGCGTTCTCGCACGCCTGCTGCAGGGTGGCGCGACGGTCCTTCGGAAAATCCTCCCAGGCGTGCTTGCCGAGCATCGCGCCCGGCTCGCGGCCGAGTATCTCCGCCGCGTGGCGGTTGACGTAGGTGTAGCGGCAGTCGCGATCGAGGGCCAGAAAGCCCTCGCGCATGTTCTCGAGGGTGCCGATCAGGCGGCCCGCGATGTCGCGCTGCCGCTGCTCCAGGCTGCGGACGGCGGCGGCGGCGCCGCTCTGGGCGCGGCGCGCCTCGAGCGCGTGCCGCACCGCGCCCGGCAGGCGCGCCGGCCGGTCCTTCTGGATGTAATCGGCGGCGCCGTGCGACAGCAGTGCGGCCGCGGCCCGATCGTCCAGCGATCCGGTGAACACGATGCAGGGCATGTCGGGATCGCGTTCTCGCGCGAGGGCGACGACGTCGGTGGCGGAGCCGTCGGGGAGGCCGTGGTCGGTGATCACCACGTCGAAGCTGTGCGTCCCCAGCAGCTCCGCCGCCTGGGTGCGCGACCGCGCGCGCTCGATGTGCAGGTCCAATCCCGCGGTGCGCAACAGTCGGATACACAGCTCGGCGTCCGCGGCGCGGTCTTCGACCAGCAGCACTCGCGGCAGGAGGGCGTCGTCGGGGGGATCCTGATGACGGGACGGGCGCACGTGAGTCCTAGCGAACGGCCGTCTTCACGGTACCGTTCGCTACCCCGGAGCGCGCTAGGGGTTTCCCTGAAGAGGGGTGCCCTTGATGCCCGGCCGCGAGGATTCCTCGACTTTCCGGGTGACCCCAACGGCCCGTTCGGGCCGCGCCTGCTCGATCTCCTTCAGCTCTTCTGCGGCGAGGGCCGCCGCGCGGCCACGCAGGCCAGCGCCACGATCACGCCGACGAGAATCACCGCGGTGGCGCGCCGGGCGCCGGCGAAGAGGTGGAACCGCAGGGCGTGATCCAGCGAGTACGGGCCGAAGCCGAGGTAGGCGAAAATGAATCCGCCGGTCGCGTACAGGAGCGGCAGCTCCATCCCGTTCTTCCCGTTGAAGAAACCGTTCTGGCGGTGCACCACGAGAACGGCGACCAGCATCACCACGATCATCGCCGCGCCGCCGACCGGTCCCAGAAATCCGAGCGCGGTGAGCATTCCCCCGCCGAATTCTCCGAGCCCCGCGCCCAGGGCGTAGACGCGCGCGGGGCGGAACCCCATGCCCTCGAGCCACCCGGCGGTGCCCGCGATTCCTCCGCCACCGAACCATCCGAAGAGTTTCTGGGCGCCGTGTGACGCGAGTCCCAATCCCACGAAGAGCCGCGCGAGCAAGAGTGCCTCAGTCATCCTCTCCTCCTTTCGACGAAGGTGGTGCCCGGCTGAACAACAGCATGACGCAGGATTCGGCGGCATTCAAGTGTGGCGGGCGCGACACACCCCCCGTTCAGTGGTGCTTGATGTAGCTGAAGACCGCCTCGGCCTGGTCCTTGACTGCGGGGAATCTCGCGCGGACCAGGGCGGTGTCCCCGGTGTGGGCGGCGGTCTCCACTTCCTGGAGCATCGCGGCCAGGTCGTGGGCGCCGATGGTCGCGGCGCTGCCGCGGAAGGCGTGGGCCACGCGGTTGACCTCGACCGCGTCCCGCGCCGCCACCGCCAGCTCCAGCGCCCGGAGGCGCTTCGGCGCTTCCTCGGAGAAGGTTTCGAGGACGACGTCCACGGCGGTCTCCGCTCCCGACTCCCGCATGATCCGGCGGAAGCCCTCGAGGTCCACCGGCGCGCCGGAGGGCGCAGACGCGGGAAGCGGCGCGGCGGGCCGCTCCGCCGGACCCTCGACCACCGCGTACAGTTCGTGCCCCTTGAACGGCTTCGCCAGATATCCCGACATCCCCTGCGCCAGGCACCGCTCCCGTTCGCCGGACAGCGCGTGCGCGGTGAGGGCGATGATCGGTATCGCCCCGCCGTCGGGCAGGGCGCGGATGGCGTGGGTCGCTTCGAAGCCGTCCATCTCCGGCATCTGGATGTCCATCAGCACCGCGTCGTAGCGCCGCCGGCGCACCGCGTCCACCGCCGCCCGGCCGTCGCCCACCACCTCCACCTGGTGCCCGCGCTTCACCAGCATGGCGACCGCGACCTGCTGGTTCACCTTGTTGTCCTCGGCGAGGAGCACCCGGAGCGACTGCCGCGACTCGGCGATGGTGTGCCGGGTGACGAGCTCGGGCGCCGTGGTGTCCGCCGGCGCGGCGAGCACCACGGCGATGGTCTCGGCGAGATCGGAGCGGGAGACCGGCTTGGTGAGATAGCCGGAGATGCCGAGCTGCCGGCACCGCTCTCCGTCCCCGCGATTCCCCGCCGAGGTGAGCATCAGCAGGCGGGTCCGGGCGAGGGCCGGGTCGGCCCGGATGCGCCCCGCCAGCGCAAAGCCGTCCTCTCCCGGCATCTGCACGTCGAGGATGGCGAGGTCGTAGTCCGCGCCCTGGCGATGGGTCTCGGTCATCGCCTGCGTGGCCGCCGCGGCGCTCGAGGCTTCGTCCACCGCCATGCCTTCGGCCGCGAGCATGTCGCGCAGAATCCGGCGGTTGGTTTCGTTGTCGTCCACGATCAGGGCCCGCCGCCCGCCCAGCGAGGTCCGGGTCCCGCTGATGGCGGGGACGGCGTCCTCGAGGGGCAGGGCGATGGTGAAGGTGAACTCGCTGCCGCGGCCGAGCTCGCTCTTCGCCTGCAGCTCGCCGCCCATCAGGCGCACCAGCCGCTGGGAGATCGAGAGTCCGAGGCCGGTGCCCCCGTACCGCCGCGTCATCGACGCGTCGGCCTGGGTGAATTCCTGGAAGATGGTCCGCAGCTGTTCGCCGGTGATGCCGATCCCGGTGTCCCGCACGCTGAAGCGCACGCGGACGGCGCCGCGCTCCATTCCCAGGGCGGTCACCGTGACCACCACCTCGCCCTCTTCGGTGAACTTGATGGCGTTGCCGATGAGGTTGGTGAGCACCTGCCGGAGCCGGGTGGGGTCGCCGCGCACCGCCGGCGGGACGTCGTGCGGCACCTCCGTCAGGAGCTCGAGGTGCTTCTCCCGGGCCCGCACCGCGAGCAGGCTGGCGGTCGCGTGCACCACCTTCGAGAGGTCGAAGGGAATCGCTTCCAGCTGGAGATGCTCGGCCTCGATCTTCGAGTAGTCCAGGATGTCGTTGAGAATGGTGAGGAGCGCTTCCGAGGACGAGCGCACCAGCTCCAGCCCCCGGCGCTGTTCGGGCGAGAGGTCGGTGTCGAGAATCAGCTCCACGAACCCCAGCACCGCGTTCATCGGGGTGCGGATCTCGTGGCTCATGTTGGCGAGGAACGCCGAGCGCGACTGCGCCGCCCGGCGGGCCAGGTCCCGGGCCACCCGCATCTCCTTCTCGGCGCGCTTCGCGCCTTCCTCGCTCGAGGCGAGCAGGACGGTGGCCCGCAGCTGCTCCAGGATGGCGCCGTGCGCCCGCCGCGCCACCACCACCAGCACGCCGGCGAAGAGCGCGATCATCACCGCCGTCACCACCGACTGCCGGCCGTGTCCCGCGATCAGGATGCCGGCGAAGAGCGGCCCGGTGATCGATCCGACCAGCGCGAAGTAGCTCGGCATATCGGCGGAGAGGGTGGTGAGGCCGCCGGCGGAGATCCCCGCCAGCACCACCAGGACCAGCGCGATGTCCGCGAACGGGAGATCCTGGAACGCGATGGCGGCGCCGACGCCCCAGGCGATGCCGAGGGTCGCCACCGTGAGCCGCACGCCCTGGCGGATGTCGTGTTCGCTGAGCGAGCGCTCGGCGACGGTGCGCAGCCAGATGCTCCGGAACAGGGTGGCGACCATCACCGCCAGCGCCCACGACAGCGCTTCGATGTGGGGCAGCTGCTGCCAGATCAGGACCACCACCAGCAGGATCAGCGCCGGGTGGCCGAAGAGAACGATGCCGCTTTCGTGAAGGAGCCGTTCCTGGAGGAGCCGGCGGAGGTCGAGACGGAGCCGCTCTTCGCGTTCCGCCGCGTCGGTCACGACGCCGTGCCGCCGTCCTGCGACGCGTCGAGCACGCGGGTCAGCGCGCTCTTCAACTGGTCGGCCGCGACCGGTTTGGTGAGAAAGGCGTCCGCGCCCAGGCCCCGCACCCGCGCCGGCAGGTCGGGGTCGGTGAGCGCGGTGACGATCACCACCGGGATCTGCATGGTCTTGCTGGACGCCTTGAGACGCTGGAGCACCCCGATGCCGCCGCCGCCCGGCATGCCGATGTCGAGCACGACGGCATCGGGGACATCCCGCATCGCCATCATCAGCGCCTGGGTGGCGTCGAGGGCGATGGTGGTCTTGTAGCCCGCGCCCACCAGCAGGCCCGCGAGGACCTGCGCGGTGGTGCGGTCGTCGTCCGCGATCAGCACGCGGACCGCCGGTCCGGCGGCGGAAGGCACTGGACTAACCGGCGCTTACATGCCCCGGCGCGCCGTGGGCGGCAGCAGGCCGTTCAGGCGCAGGTAGTTCGACTCCTGGCTGTAGTGATCCTGCCAATCGCCCACCGTGATCATGATGGTGAACGCGCGGGAGAAGGGGTTCGGCCCGAAGCCCAGGTTGAGCGGCTCGGCGAGCTTGGAGTCGTCGAGCTTGGCCAGCGCGGTGTCGCAGAAGGCGAAGGTTTCCTTCAGCCGCGCCACCAGCTGATCCTTGCTCGCGGTGGTGTCCACCGGGGTGCGCTTGGGGGCCGCCACGCCGCCGATCTTGCTGCAGAACAGATCGTTGCCCTCGGCGAGGTGGGTCTGAATCATCGCCCAGCTCATTTGCGCCGGCGTCGGCCGGTAGTTGAACTTCTCGGCCGGCATCACCTCCGCGGCGGCGACCAGGTTCCTGGCCTGCCGCTGTTCCTGCTGACGAAACGCGTCGGCCACCGGGGACGTCGAGGCCGGGGCGGCGGGGGCGGCCGCTGCGGCCTGGGCCGCGAGCAGGCGCGGCAGGGCGGCCAGCGCCAGTGCGACCACAGTGTTACGGACCTTCATGGCAGGTGCTCCGGTTCGGGGAAGCTTCATTCTGGCCTGGGCGCCTGCCCCTGTCCAGTCGTCCCCCCCGGCCCGTGCCGGGCGGGAACGGCCCGTCCGACTGTCAGCATCCCGTAAGGTTCGTCCCGTTACCTTCCCCGACTCGCTTCTTACCTGGTCCCGAAGTCTTCGGAGGACTTCCATGAACCGCGTGTTCCGCCTTCTCGCGCTCGGCGCGGCGCTCGCCGGCGTCGCGTCTCCCGCGACCGCGCAGTCGTACCACGTCACCAAGACGTTCACCCTCGGCGGCGACGGCGGGTGGGACTACCTCGCGCTCGACACCGTGGGGCACCGGCTCTTCGTCGCCCGGCAGGACCGGGTGATGGTGATCGACCCCGAGAGCGGCAAGCTCTTGGGCGAGATCCCGGGCCTGAACCGCGCGCACGGCATCGCCTTTTCCTACGAGACCGGCCACGGCTTCGCCACCTCCGGCGCCGACAGCGCGGTGACGATGTTCGACTTGAAGACCCTCAAGGTGCTGGGCCGCACCACCGCCGCGGTGGACGATGACGCGGTGCTCTACGACCCCGCGACCAGGCGGATCTTCACCTTCAACGGCGACGCCAACTCCTCCTCCGCGCTGGACGCGGCGACCGGGAAGCTGGTCGGCAACATCGACCTGGGCGGCGGGCCGGAGTTCGGCGTCTCCGCGGGCGACGGCAAGCTCTACGTCAACATCGAAGACAAGAGTGAAATCGTGGAGATCGACGCGGCGGCGATGAAGGTGACGCGCCGCTGGCCGCTCGCGCCCTGCCAGTCGCCGAGCGGGCTCGCGATCGACCGCGAGCATCACCGGCTCTTCAGCGGGTGCCACAATCAGGTGATGGCGATCTCGGACGCGGTGGCGGGGAAGGTGGTGGCGAGCGTGCCGATCGGGATGGGCATCGACGCCTGCCGGTTCGATGCGGGCACCGGGCTCGCCTTCGCGTCCAACGGAGACGGGACCATCACGGTGGTCCACGAGGACACGCCCGACAAGTACACCGTGGTGGGGAACGCCACGACCAAGCCCGGCGCCCGCACCATGGAAGTGGATTTGAAGACCCACCGCCTCTTCACGGTGACCGCGGAGTTCGGGCCGGCGCCCGCGCCCACCGCGGAACGCCCGCGGCCGCGCCGGCCGGTGTTGCCGGGCACCTTCGCGCTTCTCGAGCTGGACCCGTAGATTGGTTACGGCATGAAACGGGCGCCGGCCTCCGGCCGGCGCCCGGCAGTTCTCTCTTCGGTCTGCGGTCGCTGCCACGACTTCCCTCCGATGCCGAGATCACCTGGTCGGGGCCGTTCGATCCCCCGGGCACTGGAGGCGGAATGCACCGCACGCGCACGCTCGCGATATTATCCACCGTCGTCACGACCTCACTCACATCCCTCCTGACCGCGCAGCTGCCGCCCGCCGCCGACGCCCCGGTGACGGTCACGGTCGATTCCAGCCGCAGTGAAGTGGTGATCACCGCCGGCCCCTACCGCCTCCCCGCGATGGACCCCGG
>Ga0079221_10000070_pt1 | contig 21089 bp, 19 predicted proteins | sample GAAS200_FD_75069 | JGI IMG/M metagenome (GOLD analysis project Ga0079221, IMG submission 75069) | Agricultural soil microbial communities from Georgia to study Nitrogen management - GA AS200 | ecosystem: Environmental > Terrestrial > Soil > Agricultural land | place: USA: Georgia | collected... | reverse complement strand
GGGACGGGCGCTGCCTTTCGACCCCACGCGGGCGGGCCTCGATCTCCCGGTGGCCGCGACCGCGGATTCGGCGGTGGTGGGGACGCTGGCGCTGGTCGAGTCGGTGGATCCGACGCTGTACCAAGATGTGACCGCCGCGCGGCGGACGGCGCGCGGCGACGTGCTCCTGGAAATCGGCGCCCGCCGCGTGCTGCTCGCGCGCGATGCCGGGCCGGAGGTCATTCGGGCGGTGGTGCTGGTGGCGCAGGACCTGGCGGCGAAGTCGCGGCCCTACGCGGAGCTCGACGCCCGCTTCGCGGGCCAGGTGGTGGTGCGCCGGCGCGCGGGAGCGGGCGCGTGACGCGCGAGCGCCGGCTGGTGGCCGGGCTCGACCTCGGCACCACCAAGACCTGCGCCGTGATCGCGGAAGTGACGGGGGATTTCCCCCGCGCGCCGGTCGCGAAGATCCTCGGCGTCGGGCTCGCCAAGAACAGCGGCGTGCGGCGCGGCGTGGTGCGGGACATCGACGAGACCACGCGGTCCGTCGCCGCGGCGCTGAAGGACGCGGAGCGGATGGCCGGGGTCAAGGTGGCCGGCGTGACCTGCGGCATCGCGGGCGAGCACGTCGCCGCCCGCCCCTCCACCGGCGTGGTGGCGGTGAACGGCGACGAGATCACCGCGGCGGACGTGGCGCGGGTCAACGAAGTCGCGCGCGCCGTGTCCCTGGGCAAGGATCACGAGCTCCTGCACGACATCCCGCAGGAGTACGTGGTGGATCAGCAGCGCGGGATTTCGGATCCGGTCGGCATGACCGGCATGCGGCTGGAAGTGGAGATGTACCTGGTCACGGTGCAGTCCACCGCCGCGCAGAACCTGCGCAAGAGCGTCCAGCGCGCCGGCTATCGGGTGACCGATCTGGTGCTGGAGCCGCTCGCCGCGTCCTACGCGGTGCTGTCGGACGACGAAAGGGAGCTGGGCGTCGCGCTGGTGGAGGTGGGTGGCGGGTCGACGGGCGTGGCGATCTTCCACGAAGGGAAGATCCGGCACCTCGCCTCCCTGCGGTTCGCCGGCACGCACGTGACCAACGACCTGGTGCAGGGTCTGGGCGTGACCCAGGCCGACGCGGAGCGGCTGAAGGAGCGGCACGGCGTCGCGTACGCGCCGCTGGTGGACGGAGCCGAAATGATCAACCTCCCGTCCACGCCGGGGCAGGGCGCGCGGCAGGCGTCGCGCGAATTGCTGTCGCACATCATCCACCAGCGGGTGGACGAGATTTTCCAGCTGGTGCTGCGGGAGATCGAGAAGGCGGGGTACGGCGGCGGGAAGCTGCCCGCGGGCGTGGTGCTCGCCGGCGGCACGGCGCACCTCCCGGGCATGGTGGAGCTGGCCCGCGAAGTGTTCGCCGCGCCGGTGCGCGCGGGGTCGCCCGATCTGGGACTCGCGGGCCTGGTGGACAGCGTGCAGGCGCCGCGCTACGCGGTGCCGGTGGGACTGGTGCTGTACGCGGCGCGCAAAGTGGCGCAGGGCGCCGAGGGCGGGGAGTCGCTCGTCCGCGGCGCGGGTGTCGACCGGCTGTTCGGACCGCTCAAGCGGTGGCTGCAGGACTTCTTTTGACCGAGGGCGCGAGAGAGCCATGATCTTCGAACTCGAAGAGAGCGTTTCCCAGAACGCGCGGATGAAGGTGATCGGCGTCGGGGGCGGTGGCGGCAACGCCTTGAACCGCATGGTGGACGAGCGGCTCACCGGCGTGGAGTTCATCTCGGTCAACACCGACGCCCAGGCCCTGCTCAACAACAAGGCCGACGTGAAGGTGCAGATCGGCAAGCGGCTGACCCGCGGGCTGGGCGCCGGCGCGCGGCCCGAAATCGGCCGCCAGGCGATCGAAGAGAACCGCGACGAAGTCCTGCACGCGCTCCAGGGCGCCGATCTGGTGTTCGTCACCTGCGGCATGGGCGGCGGCACCGGCACCGGCGCGGCGCCCATCATCTCCCAGGTGGCGCGCGATCTCGGCGCCCTCACCATCGGCATCGTCACCAAGCCCTTCCTCTTCGAAGGCCGGAAGCGGATGCGCCAGGCCGAAATGGGCATCGCCGAGATGCGGAAGAACGTGGACACCATGGTGGTGGTGCCCAACGAGCGGCTCCTTGCCGTGGTGGGGAAGGGGATCCCCTTCCAGGACGCGCTCAAGAAGGCCGACGAGGTCCTGCTCCACGCGACGCAGGGCATCTCGTCCCTGATCTCGGTCACCGGCATCGTGAACGTGGACTTCGCCGACGTCCGCACCATCATGCAGAACGGCGGCGCCGCGCTGATGGGGACCGGCACCGGCCGCGGCGAGAACCGCGCCATGGAGGCGACCCAGCAGGCCATCTCGTCGCCGCTCCTCGACAACATTTCGATCACCGGGGCCACCGGCGTCCTGATCAACATCACGGGCGGCGAAGACCTGACCCTGGGCGAAGTCAACCAGATCAGCGAGGCGATTCACGACGCGGCGGGCGCGGAGGCCGAGATCATCTTCGGCGCGGTGAACGACCCCGCGATGCACGGCGAACTGCGGGTCACGGTGATCGCGACCGGCTTCGACAAGCCGGGCGCCGCCGCCGAGCCCGTGACCGGACGCCCGGCGCCGGGCGTGCTCCCGTTCCGCGATCGGGCCTCGCGGCCGACGCCGGTTCCGCCCCCGGGATACGTGAAGCCCGCCGACGTGCCGGCCACCCGGCGCCCGGCGGCGCCGCCCCCGGCGGAAGTGAACGAGATGGAAATTCCGACCTTCATCCGGCGGCAGATGGACTGATGCGACGGCGGGCGTTGCTCTTCGCCGCCGCGGGCGGGCTCGCGGCCGTCCTCGCCGTCTCCGAGAGCGGCGCCGCGCGGGCCGCGGTGTTCGGGGACCGGCTGCCGCGCGCCCGGCCGCTGGTGGTCGAGTCGGCGTACGTGGACGTGCCGGACACGCTGGGGCGCCGGGAAACGTTGTCCGACGTGCTGCTCCGCGAGGGCGTGACCGGCGCCGATCACGAAGCCTTCCTCGCGGCGGCGCGCACCCTCGACGTGCGCCGGCTCCGGCCCGGCCTCGTTTTCCACTTCCGGCATCTCGTCACCGACTCCTCCACCTCGCAGATGATGGTCCGCCTGAGTCCCGCCCGGCGCCTCTGGGTGCGGCGCGCGGGATCGGGGTGGAGCGCCGCCGACGAGATCATTCCGTGGACGCCGTCCCGGGTGCGCATCGCGGGAACGATCTCCACGTCGCTTTACGACGCGCTCGACCAGGCCGTCCCCGACTCGGTCCTGCCCGCGGCGGGGCGCCAGGCGCTCGCCTGGGCCATCGCCGACGTCTACGACTGGGAGATCGACTTCACCCGCGACGTGCAGGCGGGGGACCGCTTCGAAGTGCTCTTCGAGCGCCTCACGTCGCCCGAGGGGGAGCGGCGAGTGGGACGGATTCTCGCGGCGCGGGTGGACGCCGGGCGTTCTCCCAACTACGCGTTCGCCTTCTCGGCCGACTCGACCGGCGCGGCGGGTTACTACGACGAGCAGGGCCGCTCGCTCAAGCGCGCGTTCCTGCGCGCCCCGCTGGAATTCCGGCGGATCTCGAGCGGCTTCGGACTGCGGTACCACCCCATCCTCCACATCTGGCGCAAGCACGAGGGCGTGGATCTCGACGCCGCGTACGGCACCCCGGTGCGGGCCGTGGCCGATGGTGAGGTCTCCAAGATCGCCTACGAGGCCGACGGGTACGGGAACTATCTCGAGCTGCGGCACGTGAACGGGATCCGGACCCGGTACGGACATCTCTCGCGCTACGCGGCGGGCCTGCACGTGGGCCAGCGGGTGAAGCAGAAGGACGTGATCGCCTACGTGGGATCGACCGGCCTCTCGACCGGTCCCCATCTGCATTACGAGTTCCTCGTCAACGGCCAGCCGACGGACCCCCGGCGCAAGTGGGCCCAGGGCGCGGGGACGCCGGTCCCGTCCGCCCGGCGCGCCGCCTTCGACAGCCTGCGCGCGACGCTCACCGCCGCCCTCGAGCCTCCCGCGCCGCCGCGGGTCGCCACCGCGCCCGCGCCGTCCGTCGCGCCGACCGGGAACGATTAGCTTCCTCACAACACGTGGAGCTTTATCCCGCCGTTGACGTCCGGGGCGGGCGCCTGGCGCGCGCCCCGCAGGGCGCGGGCGCCGATCCCCGGGGCCCGCTCGCGCTCGCCCGCGATTTCGCGACCCACGGCGCCCGGTGGATTCATTTCGTGGACCTGGACCGCGCCGCCGGACGTCCGGGCGATCCCGAGCTGCTCCGCCGGATCATCGGCGAAGCCGGCGTGCCGGTGCAGGTCGGGGGCGGACTCGCCGAGGGCCCCGCCGTCACGGAGGCGCTCGCCTGGGGCGCCGCGCGGGTCGTCCTGGGCGCGCGGGCGGCGGTGGAGCCGGGAGGACTCGAGGCGATCGTGATCCGCCACGGCGCGGGCCGGCTCGCGCTGGCGCTCGACGTGCACGAGGGACGCGTCGCGCCGCGCGCCGGCGGGTCCGCGCTGCTGCTCGACCTCACGCCCCGGGCCCTCGCGTAGCGGGCCATCGCCGCCGGGGTACGGGTGATGGTGTACACCGACGTGGCGCGTGACGGCACCCTCACCGGTCCCGACCTCGCGGGCGCCCGCGCCATCGCCGCGCTGGGGCTCGAGGTGATCGCGTCGGGGGGCGTGGGCACGCTCGATCACCTGCGCGCCGCGCGCGACGCCGGCCTCGCCGGCGCGATCGTGGGCCGCGCGCTCGCGCTGGGCCGCTTCACCCTCGCCGAGGCGCTGGCGTGCGTCGCCTGACCCCGTACCTCTTTCGCGGCGTTTCCTTCGCCGCGCTGCTCCTGTTGCTCTGGAACCCGACCCTGTCCCGCGCCGGCGCGGGCGGCGAGACACCCCTCGTTCTCCTCGACGCCTCGCTCAGCATGCAGGGACACGGCGGCGACTGGCGCGCCGCCCTGGACAGCGCGCGCCGGCTCGCGCGGGGCGGCCCCATCTGGCGCTTCGGCGACGGCGTGCAGGCATTCGACTCGGCCGCACCCGCGGAGGGCGCCTCCCGCCTCGGTCCCGCGCTCGCCGCCGCCGCCGCGCGCGGCGGCGCGCTGGTGGTCGTGAGCGACGGCGAGGTGAGCGATGCCGTGACCGTCCCGCCCGACCTCCTCGCCCGCGCCCGCGTGGTGGTGCTGCCGCGCGCGCCTTTCTCCGACGCCTACCTCGCGGCCGTGAGCGGTCCGGGGCGGGTGAGCGTCGGCGACACCTTGATCCTGACGGTATCGGCGGGGCGGGCGGGGCCGCGGAGTCGCCTGGGCCCCGCGACGATCGTGGTGTCCGTCCCGGGCCGCACCGTCGCGACGAAGCCCGTCCAGCTGCCGGACAGCGGCGTCGTATCCGTCGCGATAGCGGTGCCCGCCGCGCGCCTCCCCACCGGGTGGTCGGCGCTCGAGGTGGCCGTGAGCGGCGACGCGGACGGCGAGCCCAGGGACGATGGCCGCCGCTTCGTGGTGGACGTGACCGCGGAGCCCGCGGTGGTGTTGCTCGCCGCTCCCCCCGATTGGGAGTCCCACTTCCTCGCCCGCGCGCTCGCCGACGTGGCGCGGCTCCCGGTGAAGGAGTTCGCGCTGGTGGATCCCGCCACGGGAGGCGGCTGGCGTGACGGTCTCACCCTCGCGCCCGTCTCCGCCGCGGACGTGGCGCGCGCGGTGGCGGGCGCCCGGCTCGTGGCCGAGCTGGGCGATCCACGCAACGTGGCCCAATTCAGGGTCCGCGGCGCGACCCTCCGCTGGCCCACCGCGGGCGGCGATTCCGCCGAGTGGTACGCCTTCCTCCCCCCGACTTCCCCCTTCGGCGCCGCGCTCGGCGGCGTGGCCTGGGATTCCCTCCCGCCCGCCGCGAGGGTCATCGCGCAGCCGGTCGACAGCGGGGCGGCGGTCGCGCTCGCCGCGCAGGCGGGGCGGCGCGGGACGCCCCGTCCCGTGGTGCTCCTCTCCGAGTCCGGTGGCGCGCGCCGGGCCACGGTGCTCGCGAGCGGGCTCTGGCGCTGGGGATTCCGCGGCGGCGCGAGCGGGGTCGCCTACCGCGAGCTGGTCGGCGCGCTCACCGACTGGCTGGTGGCGGCGCCGGGCGCCGCGGCGGAGCGGGCCACCCCCGAGCGGTACGCGACGCCGGACGGGCTGCCATTCCGGTTTCGCTGGACCGGCCCGGGGCGGCCCCACGATCTCGCCGTGACCCTCGCGGGGCCGTCGGGGACGCGCGTCGACACCCTGCGCTTCGACGCCGGCGGCACCGCGACCCTCGCGCTCCCGCCCGGCGAGTACCGCTACGCGCTCGCCGGAGGGAGCGAGCAGGGCCTTCTCGCGGCCGAGACCTATTCCGACGAATGGCGTCCGCAGCCGGTCACGCTCCGCGCGCAGAGGGGTTCCGTGGCACGGGTCCGCGGCACCCTGGCCCTGCGCGACCGCTGGTGGCTGTTCACCCTCGCCGTCGTCGCTCTCCTCGGCGAATGGGCGTGGCGCCGGCGGGAAGGCCTGCCGTGAGCGGGCTCTGGGCCCGGCTCGCCCGCGCGTTCGGCGCCGGGGGCGGGTGGTCCCGGGACGAGGCCGAGCGCGTCCTCCTCGAGGCCGACTTGGGGCCGGCGGCGGTGGAGGACCTGCTCGCGGAGTTGCCGCGCGCTCCGGCCGACGGACGGGAGGCGTGGCTCGAGGAGCGGCTCGCGCGAGTGCTGCGTGCGGACGGCGATCCCGGCGCGATCGCGCGCGCGGCGGCGCCGCCCACCGTGGTGCTGCTCTTCGGCGTGAACGGCGCGGGAAAGACCACGACCATCGCCAAGCTCGCGCGACGCCTCGAGAGCGGGGGCCGATCGGTGCTCCTCGCGGCGGCCGACACCTTCCGGGCCGGGGCGGTGGCCCAGCTCGAGCGCTGGTCCGAGCGGCTCGGCGTTCCCTGCGTCGGCGCGGCGAACGGCGGCGACCCCGCGGCCGTCGCCTTCGACGCCATCACGGCGGCCCGGGCGCGGGGCATCGACACCGTGCTGGTGGACACCGCCGGACGCCTGCACACCGAGGAACGACTGCTCGAAGAGCTGAAGAAAGTGGTGCGGGTCGCCGGGAAAGCGGCGCCGGGCGCTCCGCACGAGTCGCTGCTGGTGCTCGACGGGTCGGTCGGCCAGAACGCGGTCCGGCAGGCCCGGGAGTTCGCCGCGGCGGTTCCCCTCACCGGGCTCGTCGTCACCAAGCTCGACGGGACCGCCAAGGGCGGGAGCGTGGTCGCGCTGCGCGCGGCCGTCCCGGTGCCGGTCCGGTTCATCGGAACCGGGGAGGAGATCGAAGATCTCGACGTCTTCGATCCGGTGCGCTACGCCCACCGTCTGGTGAGCGGCTGATGCCGCTCACCCTCGCGACGTCGGTCAAGTACCTGAAGGGCGTGGGGCCCAAGCGCGCGGAGGCGCTGGCGCGACTCGGCGTGAAGACCGTCGGCGATCTCCTGTATCACGCGCCGCACCGTTACCTGGACGCGACCACGGTGACGCCCTTCGCGCGCGCCAAGGTGGGGGCGGAGGTGGTCGGCGTAGGTCACGTGGTGAGCACCGGCATCATTCCCACCCGGCGGGGCCTCCGCGTCTTCCGTGCGGTGCTGAAGGATGAAAGCGGGCTCCTCGAGTGCGCCTGGCCGGGCCAGCCCTTCCTCGAGCGCCAGATAAAGGAAGGCCAGCTCCTCCTGGTGGCGGGACCGGTGCGCTATTACCACGGGCGCCAGCTGGTCCCGCGGGAGTTCGTGATCCTCGCGGAGGCGGGGGACGCGGCGCCGGACCAGGGGATGGTGCTCCCGGTCTACCCGGCCACCGACGGGCTCTCCCACAAGCAGATCCGCGCGCTGATTCACGCGCACCTGGACGAGATGCTGCGCCTCGCGGTGGATCCGCACCCCAAGCCGCTCCGGGCCAGCGTGGGCATCGCGGACCTGCGGGTCGCGCTGGCCGGGGTGCACCGCCCGGCCCGGATCGACGACGCGGAGGCGGGGCGGCGCCGTCTCGCCTTCGACGAGCTCTTCGACCAGCAGCTGGTGCAGGCGCGCGCCCGGTTCCTCGCCAAGCGGGCCCGCGCGGGGATCAGCTTCCAGCTGCGGCGCGAGCTGACCACGAGACTCAAGGAGCATCTGCCCTTCGAGCTGACCGCCGACCAGCGCCAGGCGATCCGCGAGATCACCGACGACATGACGGCCCCGCTCCGCATGCACCGTCTGCTGATGGGGGACGTGGGCACGGGGAAGACCGTGGTCGCGCTCTTCGCGATGCTGCTGGCGGTCGAGAACGACTTCCAGGCGGTGCTGATGGCGCCCACCGAGCTGCTGGCGGAACAGCACCAGGCCACGCTCACCCGTCTGCTCGAGCCGCTCGACATCCGACCCGAGCTTCTGGTGGGGCGCCTGGAGTCGCGGGACAAGGCCGAAGCGAAGCGGCGGATCGCGTCCGGCGCGGCGCGCATCGTGGTCGGCACCCACGCCCTGATTCAGGAGTCGGTGACCTTCCGCCGCCTGGGTCTCGCGGTGATCGACGAGCAGCATCGCTTCGGGGTGGAGCAGCGCGCGGCGCTGGTGGAGAAGGGCGACGCGCCGGACGTTCTGCTGCTCACGGCGACCCCCATTCCGCGCTCCCTCGCGCTCACGTTCTACGGCGATCTCGACGTCACCCAGATCAAGACCCGTCCTCCGGGGCGCGGCGAGGTCAAGACGGCGCTTCGCACCGAGGAGGCGCGGGCCCGGATCTACAAGTTCATTCGCGGCGAGTGCGCGGCGGGGCGGCAGGCGTACGTGATCTACCCGGTGATCGACGAGTCCGAGCGCGCGGACCTGAAGGCCGCCACCACGATGGCCGGGCGGCTGCGCGACGCGTTCCCCGACTTCACGGTGGGGCTGGTGCACGGCCGCCTGCCCGCGGAAGAGCGGGACCAGGTGATGCGCGCGTTCCGCGACAACGCGGTTCAGATTCTCGTGGCCACGAGCGTTATCGAGGTGGGCATCGACGTCGCCAACGCGACGGTGATGCTGATCGAGCACGCCGAGCGCTTCGGGCTGGCGCAGCTGCACCAGCTGCGGGGGCGGGTGGGGCGCGGTCCCGCCGCGAGCCACTGCATCCTGCTCTCGGACGTTGCCGAGGCGGCGGCGCGCCTGACGGCGTTCACCGAGACCACCGACGGATTCGCCATCGCGGAGCTGGACTTGAAGGAGCGCGGGATGGGCGACCTCGCCGGCGCGCGGCAGTCGGGCGGGGTGCCGCTGCGGTACGCCGATCTGGCGCGGGATCTTCCGCTGCTCGAGGCGGCCCGCCGCGCGGCGGCGCGGGTGATCGCCGGCGATCCCGCGCTGGAGCAGGCGGCGCACGCGGTCTACCGCGCGCGGATCGTCGAGCGCTACGAGCGGGGGTTCGAGCTGTTCCGGGTGGGCTGAGTCAGAACGCGATCCGCAACCCGAGTCTCGCCCCGCCCGGGGTCGGCGTCGCTTCAATCGAGAGCGGGTGGAACGGAATGTTCCCCGGCTCGGTGTCGTGGTGCTGGAGATCGGCGATGAACAGCGCCGCGGCGCTGAGGAGCGCCGCCTGCGCCCCGATCAGCCAGCGCCGGGCCCGGTGGTCGAAGGTGAGGGTGTTCTGATACCGGTACTCCGCCGCCGGATCCACGTATCTCCCGTTCGCCCCGATCTCGCACGACGCGTTGTTGTTCCGGCAGATGTCGATCAACGCGTTCCACTGGGTCTGGGCGTACCCGTGCTCGCGGATGCCGAACGCGGCGAAGCCGACGGCGGCGCCGGCGGCCGCCCACTTGCCGTAGTGCACCAGCCAGGAGGAATGCGCCGGCGCCGGCTCCTGGGCGGCGAGCGGCTGGGCGAGTGCGCATGCCAGCGCGGCGGCGAGGAATGCGCGGCGCATCAGCGGTAGGCCCGCAGGTCGCCGTGCCCGCCGGCCACGAGCAGCTGGCCGTCGAACACGAGAGGAGGCGTCTCGATCGGCCCGTCCACCTGGGCCCGCCACTTGATGGTCCCGCCGGCGTCCACCAGCAGCACTTCCCCGGTGACCCCGCCCACCAGAATCCCGTCCGCCGTGGGCGTGGGGCCGGCGAGGGCGTCGATGCCGAGGTCGACCGAATGCGCGTGGTCCGGCGCGCCTGCCGGCACGCTCCAGAGCGCACCCGCCCGCGTGAGCACGTACACCGTGTCGTGCGCGAGCGCCGGCGCGCCGTACACGCCGTCCCCGACGGCGATGTTCCATCGCACCGTGAAATCGGGCGTGTCCACCTCGAGCAGCCGGCCGGCGGTGGTGGCGAGGAAGAGCCGGTGGCCGTCCCGCGCCGGCGCGCTCAACACGGCGCCCGGCGTGCCGAGGCGGCGGATCACGCCACCGGTGGCGGGGTCGAGGAGGTACAGCGTGTCGTCGGTGGTCGCGACCGCGATCCCGTCCGGCGTCGGCACCGGCGCCGCGCGCACCGCACCCGAGAGCCCGCGTTTCCACCGGGCATGGCCGTCCGCCAGCTGGAGCCGGTACACGACGCCCTCTTCGTTCCCCGCGTACAGCGCGTCCGGCTCCAGGGCGAGCGGCGCCTCCACGCTGCCGGCGTCGGTTTCCCAGCGCCGCTTTCCGGTGGCGAGGTCGATCGCGTAGACCCGGCCGTCCGGGGCGTGCTCGGTCGCGACGAAGATCCGGGTGCCGTCGAACAGCGGGCCCCCGTGGATGGTCCCGCCCACGCCCACCCGCCAGATGACGGCGCCGGTCCGGCGGTCGAGGAGAACGACGGTGCGCTCGGCGGTGCCGACCACCACCACCGATTCGGCGGGCGCCGGGCTCCCGCGCACCGCGCGTCCCACCGGGGTCCGCCACTCGGGCTGGGGGTCGGGAGAGAGCCGCTCCGCCGCGGACGCGTCGTGGCCGGCGGTGCCGAGGTAGGCGGGCCAGGTGGCCCGCTGCCGCTCGGGGCCGACGCGATTGGTGGCGACGCAGGCGATCGCGTTGACAGCCCAGAGGGCCGCCACTAAGATGCCGCGCTGATGCCGGAACATCCGCGGATTGAAGCGCTCCCCGCCCACGTGGGCGAGACGGTCACCGTGCGGGGGTGGGTGATGACCACCCGCTCCTCCGGCAAGATCGCCTTCGTCGTGCTGCGCGACGGCACCGGCTATCTGCAAGCGGTTCTCTCCAGGAAAGACGCGTCGGATGCGGCCTGGGACGCCTTCGGCCGGCTCACCCAGGAAACCTCGCTCGCCGTCACCGGCACGGTGCGCGCCGATCAGCGCGCGCCCGGCGGCGTCGAGCTCACCGCCACGGGGCTCGAGATCCTCGGCCCCTCGCCCGACTTCCCGATCAGCCCCAAGGAGCACGGGACCGCGTTCCTCTTCGAGCACCGGCACCTCTGGTTGCGCTCCCGGCAGCAGGTGGCGATCGCCCGGGTCCGGAACGAAGTCATTCACGCGGTCCGCGATTTCTTCTACCAGCGCGGTTTCGTGCTGGTGGACACGCCGATCCTCACCGGATCCATCGGCGAGCACGCCGGCACGCTCTTCTCCACCGAGTACTTCGATCTCGGCAAGGCGTACCTGGCGCAGACCGGCCAGCTCTACGTCGAAGCCGCGGCCGCCGCCCTGGGCAAGGTCTATTGTTTCGGGCCCACCTTCCGGGCCGAGAAATCGAAGACCCGGCGGCACCTCACCGAATTCTGGATGGTGGAGCCCGAGGTCGCGTGGAACGACTCCGACGACAATATGCGGCTCCAGGAGGATTTCGTCTCCTACGTTGTGGGCCGGTGTCTCGAACGTAGGACAGCGGAACTCGCGGAGCTGGAGCGCGACCGCAAGCCGCTGGAGCGCGTGACGCCCCCGTTCCACCGCATTTCCTACACCGACGCCGTGGAAAAGCTCAGGGGACTGGGGAGCGACATGGAGTGGGGGCGGGACCTGGGAGGCGACGACGAAACCCTCCTCGCCCAGCAGTACGACCGTCCGGTCTTCGTGTTCAACTACCCCAAGGCGGTGAAGGCCTTCTATATGAAGGAGAATCCCGCCGACCCCCGCACCGTCCTGAACAACGACTGCCTGGCGCCGGAGGGCTACGGCGAGATCATCGGGGGGAGCCAGCGCGAGGACGACCACGACAAGCTGGCGGCGAGGATCAAGGCCGAAGGGCTGCCGCTCGAAGCCTACGGCTGGTATCTCGATTTGAGAAAGTACGGGACCTTCGTGCACTCGGGGTTCGGGCTCGGCGTGGAGCGCACCGTGGCCTGGATTTGCGGAATCCCGCACATCCGCGAGGCCATCGCGTTTCCGCGGACGCTGTACAAGCTGTGGCCGTGAGGAGTGGGAGGCGGCGTCACTCCGTCGCCTTTTCCTCCGCCCACAACCGGTCCAGTTCTTCCAGACTCGCGCGGCCCAGCGCGACACCGCGCGCCGCCGCGCGGCGCTCCACCCCGGCGAATCGTCGCTCGAACTTGGCGTTCGCGCCCTCGAGCGCCGCGCGAGGATCGATGTCAAGTTTTCGGGCGAGGTTGACCACCGCGAACAGGAGGTCTCCGACCTCGTCCTCCATCCGGTCCCGTTTCCCGTCTCTCGTCTCCCGCTCCAGCTCCGCCATCTCTTCCTGCACCTTCGCCGACGGGCCCGCCGCGTCGGGCCAGTCGAATCCGACGCCGGCCGCGCGCTCCTGCAGGCGATAGGCCCGGAGCAGGGGCGGCAGCGTGGGCGGAAGACCGGCGAGGGTCCCGCCCGGCCTGTCCTTCGTTTCCCGCTTGCTCAACTCCCACGAGGCCGGCTTCTCGCCCTGCCCGAAGAGGTGAGGATGCCGGCGCCACATCTTCTCCTCCAGGCCGCGGGTCACCGCCTCGGCGTCGAATTGGCGGCGCTCCTCGCCGATCACCACCTGAAAGGCGAGGTGGAGGAGCAGATCGCCCAACTCGTCGCGCACGGCGGCGGGCGCGCCCGCGGCGACCGCCTGGTCGACCTCGAGCGCTTCTTCGACGAGGTAGGGTCGCAGGGTCTCGGGAGTTTGCGCGCCGTCCCACGGGCAGCGCGCCCGTAAATCACGGACGAGCGCGAGCGCGCGTCCAAGCGCTGAATCGCCTTGCATTTAGCCTCCGGGCCGGGTATCATACCCGCGCCAGTGAGCGTGTCAATCAGCGGGCGTGATGCCCGCGCATGGGTCGAGGCGGATCTCGCCGCCGTCGTCGAGAACGCCCGGACCGTGGCACGGGTCACGGGCGTACGGCTCCTCCCGGTCGTGAAGGCGAACGCGTACGGGATCGGAGCCGTCGCCGTATCCAGGGCGCTCGAAGTCACCGATCCGTTGGGCTACTGCGTCGCCACCGTGGAGGAGGGCGCGGAGCTCCGGCAGGCCGGGATCACGCGTCCCATTCTCGTTTTCCTGCCCGCGCAGCCGGATCGCTTCGACGCCTACCACGAGCACCGGCTGACGCCGGCGCTGGGCGACGCCGCGGGCATCGCGGCGTGGATCGCGCGGGGCAACCGGGGCGGCGCCTTTCATCTGGAAATCGACACCGGCATGGGGCGCTCCGGGGTGCGGTGGGACGAGGTGGATGCGCTCCACGATCTTCTCGACTCGCCCTATTTCGAAGGCTGCTTCACCCATTTTCACTCCGCCGACCGCACCGACGGCTCGGCGGACACGCAGCTGGAGCGGTTTCGAACCGCGCTCGACCGTCTCGCCCGGCGCCCGCCGCTGCTGCACGCGGCGAACAGCGCCGCCGCGCTGCGGGACCGGACGTTCGCGTGCGACGCGGTGCGGCCGGGTCTTTATCTGTACGGCGGCTCGCCCGGTGACGGCATTCCGGCGGGTCGCGCCGTGGTCACGCTCCGGGCGCGGGTGGTCGCGCTCCGGCGCCTGCGAAAAGGTGAGAGCGTCAGCTACGGCGCCACCTGGCGCGCGCCGGAGGATACGACGGTCGCGACGCTGGGCATCGGATACGCGGACGGGGTGCGGCGCAGCATCGGTCAGCGCGGCGAGGCCCACGTGCTCCTCGGCGGCGCGCGGTGCCCGATCGTGGGTTCGGTGATGATGGATCTCACCATGGCGCACACCGGCGCCACGCCGGTGAGGCTCGGCGACGTGGCGACGCTGATGGGCGAACAGGACGGAGACCGGATCACGCTGGACCAGGTGGCGGCGTGGTCGGGTGCGGTGCCCTGGGAGATCCTGACCGGGCTTGGAGCGCGGCTGCCGCGGGTCTATAAATGAACGGCCGGGCGGCGATCATCGTCCTGGACGGCGTGGGGATCGGTCCCGCCCCGGACACCGCCGCCTACGGCGACTCGGGGAGCGACACCCTCGGCAACGTGGCGCGCGCGGTGGGGGGGCTGTCGCTTCCCAACCTGGAAGCCCTGGGGCTGGGCCGCTGTCGACCGCTCCAGGGGATGCGGGCCGACGTGGCGCCGCGCGGCGCGTGGGGAGTGGCGGTGCCGCGCTCGCACGGCAAGGATTCGACCACCGGGCACTGGGAGATGTGCGGAGTCCTGCTCGCGCGTCCCTTCGCGACCTACCCGCGCGGATTTCCCGCCGAGGTCCTGGCGGAGTTCAGCCGCCGCACCGGACGCGGCGTATTGGGGAACAAGGCGGCGTCCGGCACGGCCATCATCGCCGAGCTCGGGGCCGAGCAGCAGCGGACGGGGCAGTGGATCGTGTACACTTCGGCGGATTCGGTCTTTCAGGTGGCCGCGCACGAGGAGACGATCCCGCTCCAGGAGTTGTACTCGGCGTGCGCGGAGGCCCGGAAGATGCTGACGGGCGAGCACGCGGTGAGCCGGGTGATCGCGCGTCCCTTCACCGGCGCCCCGGGAGCCTACGTCCGCACCGCGAACCGCCGGGACTTCTCGATCGCCCCGACGGGGGTGACGTTGCTGGACCGGCTGGCGGAAGCGGGCGTCCCGCGGGTCGGGGTAGGGAAGGTGGACGACCTCTTCGCGGGGCGGAACATCGCGAGCGAGCACACGCCGACCAACGGGGACGCGTACCGGCTGATCGAGCGCGCGCTCGACACCATGGAGGCGGGATTCCTGTTCGTGAACGTGATCGAATTCGATCAGAGCTGGGGGCACCGGAACGACGTCGCGGGGTTTCATGAGGGATTGCGCGCCCTGGACGCCTGGATTCCACGGCTCCTCGACCGGCTTCGGAAGGACGACCTGGTGATGTTGAGCGCGGACCACGGCAACGATCCCACCACGCCTTCGACCGATCACTCGCGCGAGGTGGTGCCGGTGCTGGTGCTGGGTCCGCGGGTCCGGCCCCGCGCCATCGGCGATCGCGGCACGTTCGCCGATCTCGGCGCCACGGTGGCGGAGTATTTCGGCGTCCCGCCGCTCGCGGCCGGCACGTCGTTCCTCGGCGAGGTGTGGGCGTGAGCGCGGGAGATCTGGTGACCAGGGCGCGCGCCGCGATGGCGAACGCGCACGCGCCCTACAGCCGCTTCCGCGTGGGGGCGGCGATCGAGGCCACGGACGGGAACACCTACGTCGGCTGCAACGTGGAGAGCGCGTCCTACGGGCTCACCATCTGCGCGGAGCGGATGGCGATCGGCGCCATGGTGGCCGGGGGCGGGAAGGGAATCGAGCGACTGGTGGTGACCACCGAAGTGGATCCGCCGGCGGCGCCCTGCGGGGCCTGCCGTCAGCTCCTCGCCGAGTTCGGCCTGGACTTCGAGGTACTCGCGGTCGGTCCGAAGCGCGAGCGGCGCTGGACGCTGCGCGCGCTGCTCCCCGACGCGTTCACCCGGGAGAGCCTGGCGTGAGGGCGCCCCTCGTCGCGGCCGCGCTCGCGGCCGGCGCGCTGGTCGCGGCGTGCACCCAGGACGTCTCCGCGCCGGGATCGTGCCCGGCGTTCTGCCCCGCGCACGGGGTCACGCTGGTGGATACCGTGCTCCCGCTGGTGCAGCGGGACTCGTCGTTCCGCGGCTACGTCCAGCCCTACGAAGCGAGCCAGCTCCTCGCGGCGACGCTGCCGTCGGTGGACTCGCGTCCCATCTTCGTGCTGAACGGCTTCCCGCCGCGCCGCCTGGTGGGCACCGATACCACCACCGGACTCATCACCGGCGTCGATTCCCTGGTGATGCGGCTCTTCATCGAGCGGCGCGACACGGCGGCGCATAATCTGACGCTCCGGCTCTACCGGATGCCGAAGACGATCGATTCCACCACCGGATTCGCGGACGTGGCCGCCGCGTTCACCGACTCCCTGTTCCACAGCATCAACGTGGACTCGGTGTACGCGCTGGCCGGCCACATCGACCCCGCCACCGGTGACTCGGTGTCGATCGACAGCACGTCGCAGCTCACCACCGTGGTGATCAAGCTCGACTCGGCGAGCGTGCCCTATGACTCGGCCGACTCGGGGCGCACCGCGATGGGGCTCCGGGTGTTCGCGGATTCGGCGGCGAGCATCGCGCTGGGAGCGGTCGAAAGCGGGTTGGGGCCGCAGCTCAGCTGGTTCATCAAGTTGGACTCGCTGGGTACGACGATTCACGCCGCCGTCGGCGTGGTGCGCCTCGCCGAGTTCGACGGGTTCGTCCTCAATCCCCCGGCCCCTGCCGACACCGGGCTGGTGGTGGGCGGGGTGCCGTCGGCGCGGAGCATCCTCCGGATTCCGCTCCCCCGGGGGATTCGCGATTCGTCGCAGATCCTCCGGGCCACGCTGCTCCTGATCCCGCGAGGTCCGGTGAGCGGCGTCGCTTCGGATTCGTTCCTGCTCTCCGCGCACGCGGTGGAAGCGGATTTCGGCGCCAAGTCCCCCATCGCGACCGACTCCACCCGCACCGCCACCGTGGAGGTCCACACCGGCGTCACCGACACGGTGCGGATCGAGCTCACCCGGATGCTCCGATTCTGGGCCATCGACACCCTCGCGCCACCGGCGCTGGTGCTCCGCCAATTCCCGGAGGGCGGACGCCTGGCGGGGATCGCGTTCCACGCGAGCGGCGACAGCGCGTTCCGGCCGCTGGTGCACATCACCTACGCGCCGCGCTATCCGTTCGGGGTGCCCTGATGCGCGCGGGCACGGTCGGGTTGCTGCTGGTGGTGTTCGGCGCGGCCGGGGTGGCGGCGCAGGATTCGCAGTTCGGGATCCGGGCGCCGGGCACGCCGGGGAAGCCGGAAAGCGTGCGCGCGCGCTCCACCGGCGGCGCGTTCGCGTTGTTCGACCCGCTGTCGCCGTTTTCCGAAGCGGCGCTCGCGGACATCGGACGCCTCGCGGCCGGTGCGGTGGGCACCGCCACCTTCCGGACCGCGGACCTGGGCGGCGTTTCGAGCTCGCTGCGCACTCCGTCGTTCCCCCTGCTCACCATCGGCGGCCCGGTGGGGAAGCGGTTCTTCGTGGGCGGGGGATTCAGCACCTATCTCGATCGCAGCTACCAGGTGGTGGTGAAGGACAGCGCGCTCCTGCGCGGCGTGGAGGAGCGCTACACCGACCGCTTTCTGTCCAACGGCGGCATCTCGGACCTGCGGGTGGCGGCGGCGATGCGCATCAGCCCCCGGGTCGCCATCGGCGTCGCGGCGCACCTGATCACCGGGTCGACACTGTCCACCACGTCGCGCACCTGGGCGGACTCCACGCTCTATCAGAGCGCCACCGAATCGGGCACCGAGCAGTACGACGGGGCGGGGATCTCGGCGAGCGTGCTGCTCGACCCGACCGCGCACCTGCGCCTCGCGGGGTTCGCGCGCACCGACACCCGGCTCGCGACCAAGGTGAAAGGCACCACCACCAACACCGTGGGCCTCCCCGCGAGTCTGGGCGCCGCGGTCCTGTGGCAGCCGAGTCCGGAGGCGCGGGTCGGCGCGGGCGTGACCTGGCGGGGATGGAAGAGCGGGCTCTCCGCGGGTCAGACCGGCGGGCTGGGAGCGGGGGGCGGCGCCGCCAACGCGTTCAACACCGTCAACTGGTCGCTCGGCGCGGAGCTCGGCGGCGACAAGCTGCCGCTGCGGGTGGGCGTGCGCGGCGGCCAGATGCCATTCGGTCCCGACGCCAGCGCGCCCACCGAGAGCGGGTTCTCCGTGGGCACCGGACGCAGTTTCGCCGAGGGACGGGCGCACATTGACGTCGGCGTCGAGCGCCTCTCCCGCTCCGGCGGCGGCCTCACCGAGCATCTGTGGACCTTTCTCGCGGGGCTCACCGTGCGGCCGTGAACGTTTACCTGCACACCTTCGGCTGCAAGGCGAACCAGTACGACTCGGACCAGGTCCGCCAGGCCTTCGCCGATCGGGGCGCTGCTTTCGTGGACGATCCCGCCCTCGCCGATCTCGCCGTCGTCAATTCCTGTACGGTCACGCAGTCCAGCGAAACCAAACTCCGGAGCTACGTGCGCCGGCTGGCGCGCCAGCCCGGCCTCCAGACGGTGGTGATGGGGTGCGCCGCCGCGCGGGACGACGGCACCATCGCGGCCCTGCCGTCGGTGCGCGGGGTGGTGGGCGGCGCTGATCCGGAAGCCGTCCTGCGCGCCGCGGGCGTCACCGCCTGGTCGTCCTCCGCCGCCGCATCGCGGCGCGGGGCGCAGGGACAGCGGTCCCGCGGCCTCCTCAAGATTCAGGACGGCTGCGACGAGCACTGCACCTTCTGCGCCACCACCCTCGCCCGCGGGGCCAACCGGTCGCGCCCGGTCGCGGAGCTGATCGACGAGGCGCGGGCGCTCGCCGGGCGGCACGCCGAGATCGTGCTCACCGGCGTGCACATCGGGACCTACGGCCGGGACGCGGGGCGGGTGGCGGGGGCCGAGTCGTCCCTCGGCCCGCTGCTGGAGGCGCTGATCCTCGCGGTGCCGGAGGTGCGCTTCCGGCTCTCGTCCGTCGAGGCGACCGAGGTGGACGATCGCCTGGCGGATCTCCTCATCTCCGCGCCGCGCCACCTGGCGGCGCATCTGCACGCGCCGCTTCAGTCCGGGTCCGATCGTGTGCTCAAGCGCATGGGACGCCACTGGTACACGGCGCGCGCCTACCGCCGGCGGATCGAATGGCTGGCCGCGCGGCTCCCCGTCTTCGGTCTCGGGGCCGACGTGATCGCGGGATTTCCGGGCGAGTCCGCGGAGGACCACCGCGCGACGATGGCGCTGGTCGCGGCTCTCCCGTTCACCTATCTGCACGTCTTCCCGTACAGCGTCCGTCCCGACGTCGCCGCGGGACGGCTCGACGGGGCGTTGGCCCCGCCGGTCGTCGAATGTCGCGCGCGCGAGCTCCGGGAGCTGGGCGAGGCGAAGGCCCGGGCGCACCGGGCCCGGCGGACGGGCGCGCGAGCCGACGGCGTGGTGAGCGGCCGGCGCCGCGGGCTCCTCGACGTGCTGACAGAGGACTACCTCTCGGTCTATCTTCCTAGCGATTCCTGGGACGGACGGGCCCGCTTCGAGGTGACGATCGCCTGAGATGCCGAGCATCTACATCGAGACCTACGGCTGCCAGATGAACGTGTCGGACTCCGAGCTGATGCTCGGCGTGCTGGCGCGCGAGGGATTCGTGCGCACCGAGGATCCGGCCGCCGCCGACGTGATGCTGGTGAACACCTGCGCGGTGCGCGATCACGCGGAGCAGCGCGTGATCGGGCGGATGGGCGAGCTGAAGCGGCACAAGCGGCCGGGGGACGTGATGGGGGTCGTGGGCTGCATGGCCCAGCGGCTGGGGCCCGCGCTCCTCGAACGGGTGCCCCAGGTGGACCTGGTGATCGGCCCCGATGGGTATCGGGCGCTGCCGGAGCTGATCGCGCGGGCCCGCGCCGGCGAGCGCGCGGCCGACGTGGAGTTCCGGTCCTGGGAGCATTACGAGGACGTGCCGCCCGCCCGCGGCGACGCCGTCTCGGCGTTCGTCACGGTGCAGCGTGGCTGCGATTATCGGTGCACCTTCTGCATCGTTCCGATGACGCGCGGCCCGGAGCGGAGCCGCACCTTGGGGGACGTCGTCCGGGAGGTGGAAACCCTCGCGGCCGGCGGCACCAGCGAGGTGACGCTCCTTGGCCAGACGGTCAACAGTTACACCGACGGTGCCCACGACTTCGCGGACCTGCTCCGCGCGGTCGGCGTGGTACCCGGCATCCGCCGGGTGCGGTTCACGTCGCCCTATCCCACGGACTTCACGGAGCGGGTGCTCCGCGCCATGGCCGAAACGCCCACGGTCTGCGAGCACGTCCATCTGCCGGCGCAAAGCGGAAGCTCCCGGGTGCTCAAGCGGATGCTCCGCCGCTACGACCGCGCGCGTTACCTCGAGGTCGCCGCGGCCCTGCGGGCGGCGGTCCCCGGCATTGCGCTCACCACCGATCTCATCGTGGGGTTCCCCGGCGAGACCGAAGCGGACTTCGCGGAGACGCTGTCCCTGGTGGACGAGGTCGGGTTCGACGACGCGTACACCTTCAAGTACTCGCTCCGCGACGGGACGCCGGCGGTCAAGCTCAGGGATCGGGTGCCGGACGCGGTGGCGGGGGAGCGCCTGGCTCGGCTCATCGCCCGGGTGCGCGGGGTGGCGAGGTGGAAGAACGTGCACCTCGTGGGCTCGACGCACGAAGTGCTGGTGGAAGGCCGGGCCCGGCGCGGCGATCTGTTGCAGGCCCGGACCCGCACCAACAAGGTCGCGCTCCTCGACGGCCCTGATTCCTGGATCGGGACCTACCGGCGGGTGCGGTTCACCGGCACCACCGGATCGACGTTCACCGGCTGGCCGGTGGACGGGGAGTTGGCCCTCGTGGGGTGACGAACGTGACGTGGGAGGTGGCGGGCCGGGAGTACGACCGGCTGCGCCCCGGGTACCCGACCTTCTGCGGCTGCGACACCTGCCGCGGGGACGTGCTGGTGTACGCGCTGAACCGGCTCTCGCCGCACTACGTCTCCACCCGGCAGGGCGAAATTCTGACCGGCCTCTCGCTCTCCACCGATCAGGAGACCGCGAAGCTCGCCGTGGTGCTCCTCGACGGATTCCGCCGCGTGGCGCTCGCGCCCCGCTGCGGGAAGAAACCCGTCCAGCTGCCCTGACCCGCTAGGCGGCCGTGCGGCCGCCGATTCTCTATCTCGCCGTCGCCTTCGGGGCCGGGCTCGCCGCCGGCCTCGCGTCGTTCGGGGGCCTGGTCCCGGCGGCGGTGCTCACGCTCGG
>Ga0079221_10000069_pt1 | contig 21229 bp, 15 predicted proteins | sample GAAS200_FD_75069 | JGI IMG/M metagenome (GOLD analysis project Ga0079221, IMG submission 75069) | Agricultural soil microbial communities from Georgia to study Nitrogen management - GA AS200 | ecosystem: Environmental > Terrestrial > Soil > Agricultural land | place: USA: Georgia | collected... | reverse complement strand
CGGCTTCTTCCAGGAGCGGCTCGGCCAAAGAATACGCAGCATTCTGGTAGTAAGCCCAGCCCAGGGTATCGGCCGCGTTCGGGATATTCGGAAAACCGCGCCGCGCCGTTTGCGCCAGCGTCAACGCCACCGTCACGTTGCCGCCATGTTCCAGCATCAGATAGGCCAGGTTGTTCGCGGCAAGGGGCTCCTCGGGCTGAATCGCCAACGCCCGCTGATACAGCGTCTGCGCTTCCTGCCAGTTTCCCTGGCTTTCGTAGAGCGTTCCCAGCGTCGTATACAGCCCGGCATTACCCGGCGCGATCGCAATGGCTTGTTTGTAATGCTCGATAGCCGTAGGCACATCGCCGAGAGATTGCTCCACCTGGGCCAGCATGAGGAAGCCCGTCAAGTTCTGCTTGTCGAGCTCGATGCACTTCAAGAAAGACGCTTTCGCATCCGCCGGCTGCTTGGCGCGAACCAGAATCTGCCCCTGAAGAAGGTAGAGCGCGGCATCATTCGCGTCCGCGTTGATTCTCTCCTGGATGAATTGAATCGCGTCTGCCGGCTTCGCGCGCTGAAAGTCGATTTCAGCGATTCCCTGGATGGCGTCAACAAAGTTCGGCGAACGATTCAAAGCTTCGCGATAAAGCGCCTCGGCTTCATTCCAGCGCTTTTGGAAGGCGCGAAGCTGCCCCAGCTTGGCGTAGCCCAGCGGATTTTGCGGAGCAATTTGAATTAACTCCTTCAGGTCCGCTTCTGCGCCGGCTCCATCATTCTGGTTCATCCGGGCCGTGGCATCAAACAGGTATCCTCCCGGACTCGCAGGAGAGATTCTCTTGACTTGCGCGCCAATCTGTTCGAGGGCGGACCAATCGTGGCGATCCGAAGCTACTTTGCCGAGGGCCACCCAGGCATCAGTCATGTCAGGGCGAATCTGTGTGGCTGCTCGCCATTCCCCTTCCGCCTGGTTCGTGTTTCCTTTCGCCAGGTGAGCCATTCCCAACTGGTAGTGTCCAAAGGCGTTCGCCGGGTTATTCTTAACCGCTTGCTGCAACGTTTGCAGCGCGTCGTTGGCCTTGCCGGCCTGCAGCAGGATCTGGCCTCGCAGGACAAGCGCTGCGTCATCCTGGGGCGCGCGTCTGAGAATTTCGTCCGTCAGTTGCGAAGCTTCGTCCCATTGTTTGGAGAAAATCAAAAGCTGGGCGTACGATTTTTTGACATTGAAATCGGAGGGATGTTCTTTCGCAAGGGAAGCAAACTCCGTTCGGGCCTTTGCGCTGTCCCCTTGATTCAGGTAGTAATCTCCCAGCAGTCTGTAACCGACAGGATCCGCGCTCAGTTCCGCCTTTGCTTCTTGCAGAACTTGCTCCGCCATATCGCCCTTGTTCTGAGCCATGTAAACGCCGGCTAGGGAAGCCCTCGGGCTGGGATTCTTGGGTGCAATCGAGATCGCCGTGCGAAATGCGCTCACGGCGTTATCCCATTGCTTCTCCGCTGCATAAAGATTCCCTAGAGCCATCGCTGCTACCAGCGAATCCGGCGACAGCTTTCTGGCCTTCTGCAAGTTCGCCTCAGCCTCCTTGAACGAAGAAGCCTTCTGCTGAATTCCCGCAAGGGTTACGTAGGTTTCCGCATTCTCGGGAGATAGGTTGACGGCTGAGGCTGCTTCTCTCAGCGCATCCTGCATGTTGTCCAGTTGCGCGTCGGAGTTGGCCAACAAAAGTTGAGCGCCAAGGTCGTCCGGCTTGCTCTTGAGGATGGTCAAAGCCAGATTCTTTGCATCCGCGGGTTTGCCGCCGGCCAGGAAGAGCTGACCCAGATTCAACTGTGCATCCCAATTCTGCGGATCGAGCTCCAGGGTGCGCTGCAACTCGTGATAAGCAGAAGCCCAATTGGACATCTTGAGGTGGCACTGAGCGACTTTGTAGTGGACTTCGGCCGATTTTGGATCGATCTGTAGTGCGCGCCCGTAGGTCAAGAGGGCCTCGGGGAATTTCTCCTGCTTGACGTAGCGGTCTGCGTCAGCCACAAACCTTTGTTTGCGCGCGTTGGCGTCACGAAAACACCCGGACATGAGCAGGCAGACTTGAAGTGTGATTGCGCCTAAGAAAGCCGCGCGGCGTAATGCGAGCACACAGGTTGGCGAGCGATGCTTGCTGGTTTTTTCCATACCAGGATGAATCGTTTGCAATTTTGGCTCCTTGGCCGGCCTTTGCAAGGGCCATCTGGCTAAGTCCTAAATGCAAGAAACTAAAGGAGATTCAAGTGGCCAGCTGGTCTGCATCAGGCCTCCTAGCCAAGTACCCGTGAAATGTCTTGAGTTAGAGATGGGGCGTGGACAAATCACGGGATATTGTGGGTACAAAACTTCCACTTTTCCCATACGAAAGGGATTCGGGAACGCGGCATTTGGGTGGTGACGCTCGGACTCTTGTAAGTGATTGAAAGATATAAAGTTAAGTACGACGAATTGGTTCTATTGCTCCGTAATCCGTGGCCATTGGCGTGCACTTTCTGAGGGTGGGGCAGTCTGTACTAGACCAGTTGGCTGGAGAGGGAAGAGCATGGTTCGCAATGGCGAATTCACAACGGCGGATGTAAAGAGGGTGTTGCGCGGACACTGGTGGATAGTACCCGCTTGCGCTATGGGTTTCGGTGCACTGAGTGTGCTGGTGGCCTTGCAGATTCCCAAGCAATACACTTCCCGGACACTCGTGCTGGTGTCGCGGCCCGCTGTTCCAATTGAATACGTAAAGCCTGTGGTGACCGAAGACGTGAGCCAGCGCCTATCCTCGATGAAAGGGGAGATTCTGAGCCGGAGCCGACTCGAACCAGTCATCGAAAAGTTTAATCTTTACGTTAATGATCGAGCCAAGATCCACATGGAGGATTTGGTAGAGCGCCTGCGAAAAGCGGTCGAGATTACTCCTCTGGAAGCCATGCCTGGAACTCAGGATCGGAGCTTGCCCGGATTCGAGGTGAACGTGACATTCAACGATCCACACCTCGCGCAGCAGATTTGCACAGAAGTCACCTCGATGTTCTTGGAACAGAATGCGCGGGCTTTGGAGCAACAGGCCAGCCGCACGACTTCATTCATCGGTCAGCAGCTGGATGAAGCGAAAGCAAAACTGGATGAGCAGGACGCCAAGTTAGCTCAATTCAAGCGGCAATATATTGGATTGTTGCCCGAGGAGGCGCAAAGCAACCTCAGCCTCTTGACCGCCCTCAATACCCAATTGGATGCAAATACTCAAGCACTCTCTCGGGCGCAGCAGGATAAGGCATTCAACGAGAACCTCCTGGGTCAAGAAGAAGCGAGTTGGAAGGGATCGCAAACGGGGCAAAATCCCGAAACCCTGGAAGAACAACTCCGTACTCGGCAGGAGCAGTTAGCAGTTCTCGAATCGCGATACACGGCAGAGCATCCCGATGTGATTAAACTTAAGAATGAGATTGCGGAGATCAAAAAGAAGGTGGAAGACTCTTCGAGTCCCAAGGATGCACCCGCCACCTCCCGCCAGGCGACCGAGCCTGCTCAGATCCAGCAGCTCAGGGCAAGAATACAGCAAGCGGAGCTTAACTATACAGAACTGCTCAAGCGGCAGACGAAGATTCAGGATCAGATCCGGGTTCTTGAGGGCCACATAGCGGCTAGCCCTATGGTGGAAATGCAGTTTAAGGAAATGACGCGCAACTATCAGACCGCGTTAGGTTTCTACAACGAGCTATTGAAGAAGCGAGATGATTCCGAAATGGCAAAAGACCTCGTTCACCAGCAAGAGGGCGAGCAATTTCGGGTGCTGGATCCACCAAGCCTTCCGACGAGCCCTTCCTTCCCCAAAATGTTGAATTTTGCTGGAGGAGGCTTCGGCGGAGGCACGGTGCTCGCTCTAATCATCCTTTATTTGTTGATGGCCACAGACAAGACGTTGCACACCGAAAGGGAGGTTGAGGCATATCTGAAACTCCCCGTTCTTGCCAGTGTGCCGATGCTGGAAGCCTTGGTGGCAAGGACGGACAGCCGGGGATATTTGAAGCGGACCGTTGCTGCAGGAGACTGAATCGCGCAGAGGAACAGCCGAGGAGAAGATGAGTCGCATTCACGAAGCGTTGAAGAAGGCCGCTGAAGAGAGAGCGGCGCAGCTCACGACCGGAGTCGAGGCCGGCGTTGAAGAAGCTACAGCCGAACTAAAGCTGCCGGTCATTTTGGAACCTGAAATGGTGCGGCCTACGCCGTCACCTCGCGTGACGAGCCCGGGGAAGCAAGATGCACGTTTTAGCTACGAAGAACTTGTTAAACAGTGTGCGCACCAGGAGTGGCGGCTGGACCCGGTCAATAGCGTGTTTCTCAACTCGAAGCGGGGCGAAGGAGGACCTGAGCGGTTTCGCACGCTGCGCTCGCGCCTGTACAAAATTGCGTCAACCCGCAAGCTGAAGAGTGTTCTGATAACCAGCGGCGTCGCTGCCGAAGGGAAAACCTTCGTCGCGTCGAATCTTGCGCAATCAATCATCCAGCAGCCGGAACTGCGGGTCCTGTTAATTGACGCGGATTTGCGGTCGTCGCGATTGCACTTGATGTTCGGAGCGCCAAACGGCCCCGGGCTCTCGGACTATTTGCGAGGTGAGGCAGACGAGTACACGGTAATCCAAAAAGGCTTCAACGAAAACCTTTTCTTGATTCCCGGCGGGAGCCTGGTATCTAACCCAAGCGAGTTACTACTAAACGAAAGGATGAAGGAACTCCTCAGACATGTCACACCGGTCTTCGATTGGATTATCATTGACTCTCCGCCGACCTTGCCGGTCCATGATGCAAGCATCCTTGCGGATATTGTGGACGGGGTATTGTTTGTGATTCGAGCGGGCTCGACCGACGCAGAAATTGCGGAGAGAACGGCGGCTGAATTTCAGGGCAAGAATCTACTTGGCGTGGTGCTCAATCAAGTCCAAAAAAGCGATTCCTACGGCGATGAATACCAGAATTATTACGCTGAGCGAGATTGAAACGCATACCTGAGACCGGGCAGAAGGAACTTCAAGCCACTTCCAAACAGAGATCCGGTCAACTCTTTATTCATGAAGGACTTACGCTGCAATCCCATAGTTCCGGTTGCCAGTTTTGTCTGAGCCGCCAGCCTGAATTCGATCATCCGCAATCTAGATTGCGCCGCAATCTAATTTGCGTCGCAAAGTAGTCGGCCGTAGCAATGTCTGGACCTCTAAAATGACTCTGCCACCGCGCTCCTCTTCGATTCGCGGCGCCGCAGGAAAAAGAGCAAGGGCAATAACAGGAGCAATGCAAGCAAGAAAAAGACGACTCCTCCCTGGCGATGCAATCTTCCAAAAAGAAAGTCCGGGTCAACATAAACTGCAAGAAGTGTGAGCGTGGCAATTCGCACACCATTTTTCAAGATCATCATGAACAGCCCAAAAATGATGAACACAATCTTGCTCCAAAAACTCCGCAACTGAAAGTGGGCTACCAGCAGCGCCAGGATCAACAAGGCCATGCTTGAACGAATGCCACTGCACTCCTTTGCCACCTCGATGTTGACTTTTGCCAGATGAAACACCAGACCCTCCCGCAACGCCGGGACCCCGGCAAGGTCAAAAAAAGCTCCCGTTATCCATGCGGACCCTTCCTGAAGGAGGAAGATGATGCGGTCGAGAACAAACGTCGGGATGGGGACCATCAAAAGAAGGAAGAGAAATGAGAAATGAGCCGCCTTTAGCGCGGCCCTTCCAAACAAGAATGAGAAGCCCGACACCCAAAGGAGAACGAGAGCCAGAATCCAGCCAGAAAGCTGCAAGCCAAGCAAGGGATTGTTCTTCCCCAAAAGAAAAGAGATGAGCGCGGCAAGGCCAGCGGGGAGAAGGAAGGTGCCTCCGAGCATCCTATCAATGGAGGTTTGCTGAAAAATCTTGTGACGGTCCAAGTAAAGAACCGCGGCGCCGAGGAATGGGATGATCACCAGATAGGAGGCATCGTCCCGCGAAAGTGACAATCGGACGATGGCAATGATGGGTTTAAGGAACAAGAGTGATGAAAGAACAATCCAAGCGGAAAGCAGCCACCACCGCTTTGTCACGGCTGGGTCCATGTCTCTCATTATTGATGTCGGCGGCCGGGTGTGCTTCCGCGCCTACCAAGTGGGAAAGTGTATATGACTTTGGACTTACGCAAGGAAAGGAATGAGCTGGGTGTGACTCGAAGAGTAAGCACAAATGCCCCTTCCTTGGCGGTCTCCGGCACTAGCGTACGTTGTTGGGCTGGGGGGGGGTACCAACGACACGACCTCGAATGCAGATTTCGGCAGCCGAACAGCCTAAGGCGCACTTCTGCAGAGGATCGTCCAACATTGTGCAGAAATCTTCCCAAAAACATCACGGGTAAAGCGCAAGCCAGCGCCTCGAGTAGGATGATCATTGGTAACCTACTGATAAAAAAGACCTTACAAATGTTCCTCAAGACTTGCTGTTCAGCCAATTTAGGCAATGGGATTGCAGGCACTACGACAGTCTTGCTCCGCAAGAATGCGAGGGTGTGCATGACCCGAAGAGTTCTAATCTTCATGACTTTAGCAGGCTTGGCATTGTGTTGCAGCGTGTCAGCCTTGGCAGACAACATTCATCTTTGTGATATCAATCAGTTTACGAGCTGTAATGCGGGAAGCGCGATCCCGATTGGGTCCGGTACCACGCAAGCTTGGGTATTCGGCACAGCTGCAAGTGGCGAAAAGCTTTTCATTGCTATGCTGACACCGGTCAACGGCACTTCAGGGAACTTTGGAAGCGGTGGCAATCTGTGGGCAGCGCTAGGTGTTAGCCCGACCCAGGTGTTCCCCAACTTCTCCAGCACCCTCAGCCAGGAGCAGCTGGCTACCGGTTTGACTCCGGGCAGCTTTCAAGCCACAACCTTCGGAGGAGTCGCTTGGACGGGTAGCGTCACGCTGGGCCAGTCGATCACTCTTCCCGCGAATACACCCATAGGGACAATTTTCATAGCTTACTTAGAAGATTCCCACGGCAACCTTATTGCTGTGAGCCCGTGGAGTTCCGCCTTGATTAATATTCCGGAGCCCTCGACCCTTATGCTGGTTGGGGCTGGCCTATTGGCCCTGGGCGCCCTTGCCGGTCGCCGGTTTCTAGGGAATTAATTCACCCTTTACGCGTCCGTCCTCCTTCTCATGGTTCCCCCCTCCGTTTGGGAGCGGGGACCGTACTGTTGGGGGATGCATAGCCTTTTCAAGAGCTATCTACACGTGGTTTCCTGCCCATGTTGCCTACAGTGCTGTCCCTTGTCCTTAATCCAAGCAGCTAATACGCACCTAATACAAGATGAAGGAGCGTCTCTTGCGGGTGTGGCCAGCTGGATTGTCCGGGGAAATCTTCGAGCACTCGGTTGCTTGCCGTCGGTTCCTGGGAAGGTAGGGTGACGGTCGAGGGCCTAGCGTACAGTATCAACTCCTGTACCTTATTTGGCCTTCTGCGCAGTATGTCGAACCTTCTTTCGGTGTATTCTAATTTTCGGGCAAAGTGTGATCCGTGCGCGCGCAGGAAGGCGAACTGGACCGCGCATCTCAGTCCAGGCGGGCGGGCCGATCCCGACCGCGGCCCTTTAAAACCGCGGTGATTAAACGGTAGTCTCGACCAGGAGTTTGTTGCAGATGAGAAAGCACGCATTTATAGTGGGCCTACTTCTCCTATTTTGGCCTTGGAAGGCCGCCCAAGCTTCCACGACTGGTGCACCAGGGATTGCTTACTACACAGTGTGTCCTAACTCCAGCGCTCTGAATCCCGGGCCGTGGGGCAATACCCCGCCATACGACTACAACTGCCCGGTGGATCCGACTTCCATGATCGCGGGCAACACGCTGATTGTTTCCATAGGTTTTGACAATGCCGGCGGAGGGCAAACGTGGTCTGTTACAGACGCGCAGGGAGACACGTTCACGCAGATTGCATCTTCCGGGACTGTCAACAGCAAGCAGCTGTTGGTTTTTGAGGCGACGAACATCAAGGGCGGCGAGTCGATGATTGACATCCGCCTCTCAGGCACGCTCAACGGTTACTGGCAGCCAACCATCACGGAATTTTACAACGCAGCCGCGGTGGACGCGACCAGTTGCAACACGGGAACGTCCGCTTCCATCACGGCGGGGTCGCTTACTCCCACAGTCCCCGGGGATCTGCTTTATCAGGTTTCCTATTATCCGAATTTGTCGTACGGGACAGCGGCGCAATCGTCAATCTACACGGCAGGCTCCCAGGCGAATATCAACTGGGTGCTTTGGTTTGCGCTGCTCGGAGATGGTGCAGCGGGCCAATGGGGCGTTTACAATTCGACCGCGGCAATCAATCCAAGCTTTACTGCCCCAAGTTCGCAGTCGTTCATAAGCTGCGCCGCGGCGCTCAAACCTGGAACCGCGGGCGGCGGGCCCAACAGTGCGGCAAGGCGTCTGAACGGCATGGAAATCGACGCGAAACCCACCAATGGTTCCGATCCCTGGCACATGGCGGCGAACATCACCGGGCACACTGTCTATGTGACTTCCCTCACTAATGCCACTCCGTCACCGACAACTTGTTGCGCGATCAGTTCCAGCCCAGCACTGAGCTGGACACAGAGCGGCCCCGATGGGGCAGGGTTGAACGGGCACAATCATCCCGAAGTTTACTGCGCAACTTCGGCGAACCCTATAGGCCCGATTTCCCTAAGCCTGAACCTCGCTTCTCCTGGAACCAACGATGGTATTTTTGTGATTTACGATGTGGACGGCTGGGGATGCAGCCTTGATGGGGATTCCGGCGTATTGGCCGGAAGCGACACTTCGGATGTCACTCCCCCGTTGTGCGTAAATTGCCTTACTCTCACAACCCAAAACGATTTCATCGTTGGGAACATGGGCGAAGGGTTTGACACGGTCGTCGGCGTAAAAACGGCTACGAACTGGACGGCGGTGGATGACGCCTGCTACTTCACCGGCGTGACCATAAACGGTTATACGCAGACTTGCGAGAACAACGGGTTCTTCCACGGCACGAACGGAAGCAGTACCGGGGCGATCACCCTAATATTGCAGGACGCGGCTGGGGCAGTCGGCGGAACCCCTGCACAGGATTGGGCCGGAAGGATCGCGGCCTACAAACCCCTTACAGCACCTGCCGGGCCGCAGCCTCCTAGCGGTCTGACAGCAATCGTCCAATAATTTACTACGCCGTTTTCAATCCAGGGTCCTATCATGTGACCCGAATACTTTTTTCGTTTGCATTAACAACCGGCACAAAGGAGAGCTCGCCGTAGAGTCAACGCAAGAGGCGGCATTTTCTCCAAGTGTACGCGATTCAATCAGTGTCGGTGCAGCGCAAATGAACGGGGAAGCAGGAAGTGCGGCTAAACTCGTACTTGCTGAGGTGGGAGAAGGCTGTCGAACTGTTTTGATAACATGGTGACGTTCGCCTCCACCGCTGTAGCGGATTTCAACTTGATATTTTTGCCATCACGAACTAACGCCAGGAATGCCTCCGTTAGCCATCTCAGGTCGAATCGTTCAATGTCTGCGCAGTAGGAACCTTGTCCTAGCGCCTCCATCGCCGCGTCCATTTTCGTGTGGTAGCTCAAAGAAATGACAGGTTTTCTAAGGACGTGAGCGAAGATTATGCCGTGATACTTAGAGGTTATAACGAATTCGAAGCGCGACATTTCCTGCAAAACGTCCTTCACACTTTCGCTCGCGCCTCCGGAGACACGGCTGGCAAATTCGAGGGATGGCAAGCTCGACCTCAGGCGCTCTTTCAAGTCCTGGATTGCCGACAAGTCATTCACATGATCGGTCGTAAAAAATCGAAGGTCATAGCCCTGGTCCAGTAACCAGGATGAGAATTGGACGAGCTTTTCCAGGTATTCGAGGTAAAGCGATTCTTCCTTGGGTGGGCGAAGGAGGGGGTGGCAGAAACGGAACGGGTTCAGCCCCACAACCGGCTTCGACCCATTACGAGGGAGACTCTTCCATTCATCCGCGATCTCGAGTCCATACGCAAGGTCTGGAAACACATATGTTTTTGGTTTGACGCCCAGATCCCGCAGGCGCGTTTCGGAATCTTTGTCTCGAAAAGAACGATAGTCGGCAAAATTCACCGCCCATTTGGCGAAGAGCCTGCTCAAAGGATGCTTCAAGGGCCCGGCGCCGACATTCAAAAAATAGAGTTTCTTTCGCGCGAGTTTGGCAAGAGAGCAGAACTTGAAGAGCGTAAACGGCTGTAGCCAGGGACCCTCCCAAATCTCATCTATCTGTCCGCCGCCAGAAATGATTAACAGATCCAGCTTTCGGAGCCTTTTGTAAGAGCTAAACCAAAACGCCATCTCGCGAGCAAGATTCAAGACCGGAATCGCCCAGCTATACAGTGAGCGGTTCTTTTTCAACGCCGACTTCAGGCGCGATTTGAGGCCAGCCCTGGTGGCGACGGAGGTCCCTGTGGTTTCTGTTTTCTCAGTAACAGGGCACCACCATTGGATCGGGTAACAAGGAATACCGTGGCGTTTTTCGGTATCGGGGGGAGCAAATGAAAATCCAACAAGCCGAGCATCCGGGAGACGCTTCCTAATATTTGCGATGACAACATCTTGGGTGGCGGCGTCACCTAGATTGCCGTACCCCATGTGATCGAGAATTCCGATATTCATACTAAAACGTTGTGTTGTCCAAAGAGGTAGAAAGTGCAGTTTTTGACTCACCCTCTGTGGTTGAGCTGAAAGACTGAGGCGTAACGGACGTTCCTATCCTGCCGTTCACTATCGAACGGTTCGAGGCCCCAATATTGCCAAGGCCAGTCTTGCCTCACGGAGGGGTCTCCATTGTGGATTTCTTCAAGAGAATTCTGAACTGGCGTCCAGCCCGAATCGAGTGCAATCTTTGTTCGAATGTCCAGGTCGATTCCTGAGACAAAAAGATACCCACCCGGGCTAACCAGCCTCGCGACGTTGCGAAGACACCTCTCAGCGTCTTGGGGAGGCATATGGCAGAGAAAATTGTTGGCCACCACCATGTCCTGTGGACCTAGAAGAGTTGCCATGGCCGGATTTGTGGCATCCCCAACTCGCCAGTCAATGCCTTCCTTAATCCATGGCTTGATTCGCAGCTCGCCATTCACCCTATCAAACATTGAAAACATTTCGTCTTCACTTAGACGCTCAAAGATCGCCGAATGGACCATGTCATGGCCTTTGAGCGGATAGGCGCCTTTTTGGGCGATTTCTACGACTTCCCGGGAAATATCTATGGCGTGTAGACGGACTTTAAGATCCGGGCGCGCCGATCGGATGGTCCACAGAATCGAATAGACCTCTGCGCCATTGCTGCAAGCAAGCACCGCAACGTTCAATGCCGATTCAGGCGGTCTTTGACTTAAGAGAGTGCGGATCAGTTCGAGTTCAGGGCGGTTGCGAAGAAAGTACGTGCCGTGGCGCTGCAATCGGGCGGATCGCAGCCTGATCAAATAGTGCAGGAATGAGCCATAGGCCCGAAGCGGTCGAGCCATTGTGAAGGAATCAGGCAAGCGATTCCAAATCCATTCATTGGCGACCAAGAAAGGATGGCCGAAGCACTTCCGGACAACTTTAACCCGCGCAATCCTAGGCAGAATTGACTGAGACATATAACGCTCTCGCTCTGGGAGAAAGAGATTTAAGAAGAACTGCTGGACGACAACACCCTCAAATGACCTTCGAGCTTCTCGAAGGTCTCGATGGGATTCAGCACCGCGCGGCATAACCTTGCTATAGCTGCTCTTGCTATTCGCAGGCGGCTGAAACCAACCCCAGCATCATTCAATTTTCTCTTGTGATAGTCCCAGAACTTTGAGTCCCGCCGGCCTCTCATCAAACTCACGGCAAGGAAGTTATAGTATTCGTATACGCCCCGCCGAAGACAAGACTCAAACTCTTTGTTGGTCAGAAAGTCTGCGCCATGCGCCACGAGATTATGGAGCCAGCCGGCGATGAGAGTATTGATCTCTTTTGTCAGCATTCCGAGAGACTCAGGCCGTTCCCGTTTGAACGTGAGAATCTGGTGCACAAAACCAAAATCACAATTCTTGAGGAGGACGATACAGGCTTCCATATCGGAATGCAGGTTCGACTCATTGAAGAACGGATCGTGCCTCCGGACCAAGTCAGCCCGATATAACAGCGAGTTTGGCGTTCCAAAAACATATAAACCATCAAGAAGAAGCCGGCGGCAGACCTCGCGGCCTGACACCACGGTACTGGGATAGGGCAATCCGGCCCACATCACCTCGTGTGCTTGCAGGCCGTACGCTCCCACGATGCCCACTGACGGATGTTTCTCGGCCAGGGAAACCATCTCCTCGAGGCAATTAGGAAAAATCCAGTCATCGGCAAAAACTATTTTGAAATACTTGCTTGCAGGCGACAATTGCCGAAGAGCATGGTTGTGGTTTGGGATGATTCGCAAAAAAGTGTCGTTCTCAAGAATGCGGATGCGGGAGTCTTTTTCAGCATACCGGCGTGCGATTGCGACCGTATCATCAGTGCTGCAATTGTTGACGATGGTGTGGTCCCAATTCTGATAAGTCTGGGCAAGGACGCTTTCGATGCATTCCGGGAGAAACTCGGCCCCATTGTAAACGGGAGTAACGATGCTGACTAAGGGTTGCGACGTTGCACTCATATTCAGGACTTTCCAGCTTTCCTAAGCGGAAATCAAAACATTCTCATCGATTGGCGCCCGTCTTCTCATTCCTCGCACGAGATCCATGTAGAAACCTTTTTGGTTCATAACGAACAGCAGCATCCCAGCGTAAGCGACGAGAAGGACCGTAGTTTCTGTCACAAGCCTTGACAGGGGAGATAGCCACTGGCCGTACACCAAGGTGGCCGCAAAGGAAAGGCCTGCGGCTATGATGCTGGAGACCAAAGGCCGGCTGGTGGCTTCCAAAATATCCCAGAAAGAAACCACTGTTCCGCGCACACAAAAGGCAATCAATGGAAGAATCCACAGCATCATGACGGCCGAGTAGGCGAATGCAACACCCTTAGGACCATAAGACAAGCCAATCGCGTAGCCCGCAATCATGGTCGGCGCGATGAAAAAGGATAGTTTCAGGTTTCGTCCCACCAACCCGATTGCGGAAAGCAGCCACGACAAAGGATTGGCTATCGCAAAGATCACTACCGTTGGCGCCAGCAAGCGGAAAACGGCGGCTGCCTCCTTCCATTTTGGCCCGAGGAGAACAAAAATTATGTCGTCAGCGAAGAGAGCGCAGGCAATGGTAATAGGCACCGTAAGCGCCAGGACAAGAGAATAGCCTTTCAAGAAGTAGCTCTTGAGACGGGAAGGATTGTCTTGGAGCCGGGACAGGGCCGAAAATGCAACCTCGCCGGCAGCAGAATTCAAGTTGTCTGTGGGGATGTTGATGAGTTGATACGCCCTTCCATAGATTCCGATCGCGTCGACTCCCCAGAAGCGGCCAATCAGGACCTTTTCCGCGTTACTGGCGATATAAACGATGAGGCCATTCAAAGTGATTGTGCCGCCAAAGCGCATCATGGCCCAGATGCCCACATTGCGGCGAGGCATTCCCGGAACCCACCCTGTTGCGAACCAGAAACCCAGGGTGCTTACGATGGGAGCAGTGACGGTCATGGCCACGAGAGCCCAATACCCAAAGCCGGCTTTAGCGCCAACGATGCCAATGGCGGCGCTGACGAGCATGCTAATTGTGTTCACTACGGCCAAGGCGGTAAAGCGCATTTGGCGCTGCAGAAGCGCACTATGTTGCACACCCGCGGCGTTGAACAAGAATCCGGCCGCCAAAGCCATCGTCACTGCGGCGAGGCGGGGTTCATGATAAAAGGCGGCGATAATAGGGGCCATCCCCGCTGACAGAAATCCCAACACCAGACCTACCAGGATGTTGATCCAGAACAAGGTTGAGATCTGTTGGTCGGTCACGATTGATCGTTGGACCGCCGCCGATGATAAGCCGAAATCCCGGAAGAGACTCAAGACCCCAGTGAAGGCCGTCACCATACCTACCAATCCAAACTCTTTCGGCCCCAAGAGACGGGCCAAAACCATGAGCGAAACCACACGAATCAGGAAATTCGCTCCTTGCGCGCTGAGCCTTGCGAAACCGCCGCGTATTGTTCGCTCTTTTAAATCCTTCATTGTATGGATTTGCCCTTCGAACTGTTGTTTTTCTGTTTGGCTGATACCGCGGTCAGTTTCAGGTGATGGCTTGGCTCCATATCCCTTAAGCTGGCGTACCCCGGTGTGCTCTTCTCGAACTCTGGAGGGAAACCACCAGCGTGAGCGTCATGCCCGAAGGGTTAAGCCCCGGTATAGGCCTGCTTGGACATTCAGCAGGATTTTCTATCAGCTCCTCGAAATTGCTGGGGCATCTCCGGTGTAAAGCGCAACAGCCTCTTCGGGGACGTGAGTCAAGTCGGTTCCGCGCAAGTAATCCCGCATGGTTGTCCCGGTACAAGCCGAGTCAATATTTGGAGCGCCCGCTTGTGCCCACACGTCGTCGATGTGCACCGTGCGGAAATCGATGCTGTAGCGCGTGTGAAGGGAAGTGTTCGGCACTGTCGAATGCAGGTGCGCAGCGGAGAAGAGAAACACGCCACCTACATCGCAAACGAGGCGTACTTGGGGATCGAGTTCAACCGGCTCTTCGGGTTTGGGTTGCACACGCGTGTCTGACTTTATGTGTTGCGCTGCGCTCTGGCGGCTGTCTTGGTTCCATCGGTCGTAGTCGTATTGGCTGGACCCGTTCTTCACGGCCTTGTCCCAATACTTCGGGTGAAAAGCCATGCAGTTTTCAGAGTTCAATGGATAGATGGGCATCCACCAGTTGATCTGAGAGAAAGGCGCCGAGTACCAGGTATCCCGATGAGGGTGAAAAGCATAGGCAATCCCTGATTTCAGATAGTCACCAGGAAACGCCGTCCGCATCCGAGGAACATCGAAATAAGTCTTTTCGAGGTCGCATCCCAGCTCTGTCAGCATTCCTTGGATGTACTCTTTCGATTTCGGATGGTGGATAAATCTGGGCTTTAACGCCGCCAGAACCTCCACACACTTCTCAACCGGCAGATTTTCCTGCACCGTAAGAGGATCCATTGGATGAAATGCCTCTTCAATGAGTTGTTGCGCCAATTGGCACAACTTGACGGCGCTTGGAGACGGAGAGTGGACAAAAAGCGATCCGCGATACAGTTCTTGGCGGCGCGCTTCGTCGCTCATTTTGGAATCAACATAGATGTTCATGGGCTGTCACCTTTTTCTCTTCAAAAAACCAATTTTCGGCAATAGAAAGCTTCGGCGTAGCCGCTGGGAGCGTTGCATTCCATCCCGCGCAGTCGCATGAGGGACAGAAACGTTTCCCGCTCAAACCAGTGCTTGCCGCGTTGCGTCTGGAAAGTCTCCAGGAGGTAATGAACCTTCTGTTCGCAAATCTCTTTTCGCAGGGGCACAAAAACGCTTGGCTGCCCTAAATCGCCATCGTATTTCGGGATCTCGTACTCCAAAATCAAATGGTTCCTGAAGGTATTCCAAGTCAACTCGGAGATGGTCCGGTGGTCCTGGTGCGCATCTTTGCGGTTGTGGGTGAAGATGAGGTCTGGAGAAACACTCTGTTTCAAATCTTCGAAAACTTGCTTGATCTCGGCGCCTACAAACGGCATGAAACCGTCCGGGAAAGCTTTGAGCAGCGGCTCCTGAATGCGATGAGAGCCCATGAACAGGTCGGCCCCTCGGCGTGCTTCAACTTCCCGCTCACCGATTGCGCTAAACACCACCCAGCGAATCCTTGCCCCGGCATACTGTTCAATGAGGCGAAGCATCGTGCCGCCGCAGCCGATTTCGATATCGTCGGAGTGGCAACCCAAACAGAGAATGTTCAGCGCTCCGTCGCTCTTTCCGTTTAAGTTCAGGTGGATCATTTGCCGAGCGACAGGAGCTCAACGTGTTTGGAATTTCCGTTCGTCCCCTGGTTCCATACTTTCCAGGGTGCGGAAGTTTGATTCAGTTCCTCAAGACGTTGTTTGTCCTTAAAAGTATCCATGCACTGCCAGAAGCCGTTGAATTTGTAGGCCAGCAGAGCCTGCTTTTCAATCAGCCGCTGGAACGGTTCGCGGATTAATTCTTCGCCGGGTTTCAGATACTGAAAGATCTCGCTTCGCATCGCGAAGAAACCGCCGTTGATCAAAATGTCGGTGTGAGTGAGAGGGCGAATGTCTTTTACTGTCCCTTCGGGTTTGATGCGAACAATGTCGAAACTGGCCGTCGGCTGGACCAGCAGGAGCGAGACGATGGCGCTGCTTCGGTGGAAGGTCTCCAGCATTTCTGGAAGCGGCACATTGCTCAGGCCGTCTCCATAGTTGGCAAGAAACATTTCTTCGCCTTGCAAGTGGGGTTCGACGGCTTTGAGTCTCTCGCCGATGTTTGCATTAGCACCGGTCTCCACGAAGGTTATCTTCCAGTCGTCAATATCCCGGTTGAGATATTGAATATTTTTCCCGCCTTGCGACCAAACAAAGTCGTTCGAAACGGACTCATCGTAGTGCAGAAAGTAGTCCTTAATGCAGTTCCCTTTGTGTCCGAGGCAGAGAATAAAATCTTTGTGTCCGAAGTGCGCGTAGTATTTCATTAAGTGCCAGAGAATCGGGCGCGTGCCGATCTGCACCATGGGCTTCGGGACATCGTCTGCATAGCCCCTGAGCCGCATTCCGGCGCCACCGCAAAACAGAACCACTTTCATAGATCAACCCTCCTCTAGCAAATGGTTAGGGTAGGAATTGGCACCACGAAGCGGCCACCCCACTTGCGGATGAACTGCAATTGCTCAATGATTTCGTCTTTGAGATTCCAGGGAAGAATCACGACATAATCAGGCTGGGTTTCGCGAATGCGATCCGGATGATAGATCGGGATGTGAGTGCCAGGCAAGAACCTCCCTTGCTTGTGCGGACTGCGATCCACGGTATACTGAATAAGATCCTTGCTTATGCCGCAGTAGTGAAGCAGAGTAGCACTCTTGCCAGGGGCTCCATAGCCCGCCACGGACTTGCCTTCCTGAGCGGCCTGAAGCAAGAAATTCAGCAAACTCAATTTCGTCTGTTTCACCTGCCGGGCGAAACTTTCGTAACCTTCCAACGAGGCCAACCCCGCTTCTTCTTCCTCAGCAAGCAGTCTCTGTACGCGGGGCTGAAGGGCATGAGTCTGACTCTCTGTCCGGCAAGCGTAAACGCGCAGTGAGCCCCCGTGTGTCGGTAACTCCTCGACATCGAAAACCCTCATGCCATGAGCTTCCATGAGGCGCAGGGTGGTAATGATAGAGAAGTAGGAAAAGTGTTCGTGATAAATGGTGTCAAATTCGTTGCGATCGATGAGCCTCAGCAGATGGGGAAACTCGAGCGTCAGAACGCCTTCGGGCTTCAACATGATCTTGAGGCCTTCAACAAAATCGTTGAGGTCCGGGACCTGCGCGAGGACGTTGTTGCCGAGAACCAGATCGGCGCAGCGGCCTTCGCCCGCTAGTTCGTTCGCTACCTGTGTGCCAAAGAAGCGTACGAGTGTCGGGATGTTCTTTTCAACGGCTACCTTGGCTACGTTAGCAGCCGGCTCGATGCCCAGCACCGGCACCCCACGGGACACGAAATGTTGCAGCAGATAGCCATCGTTACTTGCGACCTCCACGACGAAACTGCTTTCGTTCAACCCGAACCGGGATACCATTTGCGCGCAGTAATTGTCGGCGTGCTTGAGCCAGGAATCGGAGTAAGAGGAGAAATACGCGTAGTCACTGAAGATTTTCTCCGCACTCTCATACTCTTCCAATTGCACCAGGTAGCATTGTCCACAAACGTAGACATGAAGCGGATAGTAGACCTCGCCGCGGTTGAGATCGCTAACCGACGGATACGTCTCGCACAGGGGAGACATACCCAGATCAATGAAAGTGCGCTCCAGTGCCGCGCCGCAAAAACGACAGTGCTTAGTTGCCGTTTGCAAAACTGGGGAAGTGAGGGTCATCGTGGCCATGTGTTTTTTCCGACTCTTTTCAGCTAATCCCTAGCGAGGGCGCGGCTTTTACCTATTCCCGACAAACTCTTCCGCCAGATTGGAAGTCTGGGCACGCTACCGCCATAAGCGTGTCGATACCCCCAAATCAGGCTATCCGGAGATACCTCATCTTGTTTCGCAAACAGTCTGCCAAACTCCGTCAGGCACACGCGCAGGGACGAACGCCAATATTTCTGTATAGTATTGATAATAAACAGCTTAGCGTAATGCCGAGAGAGAGGTCGGAGGCCGGGTCTGGCTAGGGAACTAGGGGCGCAAGCTGTTTATTGAGAAAAGTTTTTCCACTAATTGCCAGTTTCCAGCGCAAGGAGGCATCCAGCTGACCAGCCTCCTGGAGGGCCTTAATGCGGGTGATTCTGAAGTAGGTTTGTGCCTTGAGAGCATCAGCAGTCAAGCCATTGGCACGGTAGGCATCGAAAAGCTCCTGGGCGCCCTTACGAGCAGTCCATTGAGGAGCGAAGCCAGGCAAAGCCCTCCGAACCTTGTCGCAATTGACGCGATAACAGCGCTTGTCGGGGCCGCCCCCGGGGGCGTACTCAATGCGGCTTCCGGGCACCACCTCCGAGACGATTTGGGCGAGTTCGCTGATCCGATAGTTCTCCGCGGTCTGGCCGACGTTGTAGGTCTGGTTATGAATTACCTCCCTGGGTGCTTCGAGCACGCAAAGCATGGCGGAGATGATGTCGCGGATATGCACAATGGGACGCCAAGGCGTGCCGTCACTCTTGATGTGGATTCGGCTGGTGGTCATGGCTGCGGCTACGAAGTCATTCAAGACGAGATCCAGGCGGAGGCGAGGAGAAGCTCCATACGCTGTGGCGTTTCTCATGTAGCTAGGGCTGAATTGATCGTCTGCAAGAAGGGCAAGATCGCGCTCAACGAGCACTTTCGACACCCCGTAGGGTGTCACAGGGTTTAGATCAGCGGTCTCGTCCAGGAATTCGTCACCGGCGGCGCCATACGTGCTGCAGGACGAGGAAAAAACAAAGCGCTTGACGCCTGCCTGTTTGGCCAATTCGGCGAGACGCACGGAGGCCTTATGGTTGATATCGAAAGTCAGAGTAGAATCGAGGTTGCCGAGCGGATCATTAGACAACGCGGCAAGATGTACGACCGCATCGAAGCCCTCGAGATCCGACGGCGTCAGATCCCGAAGGTCCTTGCGGATTTCGGGGATGCTCTGTAATCCGTCCCCAAAGTCGCATCCTTCAAACAGATCGGTGTCGAAGCCAACCACTTCGTGACCTGCGGACGACAACATTGGCACGGCCACAGCTCCGATATATCCTTTATGACCAGTAAGCAGTATTCTCATCGAGTTTCAGCTCCTATAGGAAAAGGTAATAGGTAACTTTTGGCGCGGGATCTTGGTCCATCTTTCAAGATCGGCTCCGCCGAGCAACAGCCGCACTGGCTGTCGAAGCCTCGCGCGGAGATTTCTCTTGTACGGCATCTTCGGAAACCACTTCTAGCAAAGCATTCTGGGACAGCAGTTCTGCGGCTTCCAGGATCTTTTGGAAAGCAATCTGAGAGCGTTCCGCGATGTCCAACAACGAGTGATCGCCCTCGGACAAATTCAAAACCCAAAGACGAGCGTTCAGTTCCTCTTCAATCGTTCCGCCGCCAGTAGGCCGGTAAAGACCCCGTTTCCCTAACTGTGGCTCGCAATAAGGAGCCAGGTTGCGGTAGGTGCGATCGTTTTCCAGCACATCAAGAACTGCAGCGCAAACGCGCAAAGACTCCGCGAGTTGAGCGGGATGGATAAAATCGAGGTTATCCGCCGACGTGTGGTATTCGGGGAACGTCCCCCATACGCTGCGCATCAAGCAGCCAACGGGCAGATTGAACCCAGGGGAACAATACTGCCGTTCATCGTAGCCGTAGGGCGAGAAATCGAGAATCTCCGGTGAATCCGTCTGTTGCGTGAGAACATGCATCACGGCACGGTCTATGTCTGCATTTCCACGGCGGCTCTTCTTGTAGTGAAACTTGCCCTTGTCTCCGATACAGGTCAAAACCAAACCATGGCGAATTCGCTGCGCAGCCGCCCGGTTTTGGGCAAGCCAGGTAATTGCCCCGATCGTTCCTGGAATGAAAAGAAACCGATAAGAGTAGCGAAGGTCGCGTCTCGCGAGGAACTCCGCCAGGAACGTCGCAACGGTTATTCCGGAAAGGTTGTCGTTTGCGAGTGAAGGATGACACGCATGGCAGGAAATCAGTACTTCATCGGTTGTGCGTCCAGCTAGATAGCATTCTCCCAGAGTCAGATTCCCGTTTTGCAGGGTTGAATCGATACAGACCTCATACTCGCCGTCTTCCAGCGCCAGCATCTGGTTGTGAGAAAGACAAAACCCCCAGTCTTCTTTGTAGTAGGAAGTGCGGTAAGGGATCCAGTCGGGCTTTTCCGAAATAGTGAAAAGATGCGACTTAAGTTCGCTCAGGGGCATGGTTGCGTGCACGGGGAGGCTGTAGTTCAAGACGTGCAGGTTGCATTGGTGGAAATCTACAATGCGCTTCCCGTCGGTGGATTTGATGAAGGCATCCCGAATGCTCCATTCCTTGGGCACCGTCCAATCGAAAACTGGCGTACCTGTGGGCACTTCGGACAGCCGCAGCGGGATCTGCTTTTGGATTCGTTCCAAAGTCCGCCGGAGCCCGTCCCCGGTAATGCTCCGGCAAATGGGATAAAGCTCACGCGCAAGCCCGTGCAAATCCTCACCAAGCTTGGCGAAGTCTTTTTGATCGAAATCTCTCAGCAAGCCCATCAGTCTACTTGAAATCCGGGTAAGTTCGGTCCCGCTCGGAAATCACTTCCACTCTCCCCGGCCATTGGATTTGAAATGCTGGATCGTTCCAGCGCACGCCTCGCGCGGATTCCGCATTATAGAACTCCGACATTTGGTAGGTAACTTCGCTTTCCTCCTCCAAGGTCAGAAAGCCATGCGCGCACCCCTCTGCCACGTAAACCATGTTGCTCTTGTCTGCGGTCAACTTGACTGCGATCCAATCTTTAAAAGTGCGTGAATCCGGGCGAAGGTCAAGAATCACATCATATATCGCTCCCCGGCTGCAGCGAACTAGCTTAGCCTCGGCATAAGGGGCGGCCTGGTAATGCATGCCGCGCAGTGTTCCCT
>Ga0079221_10000068_pt1 | contig 21256 bp, 14 predicted proteins | sample GAAS200_FD_75069 | JGI IMG/M metagenome (GOLD analysis project Ga0079221, IMG submission 75069) | Agricultural soil microbial communities from Georgia to study Nitrogen management - GA AS200 | ecosystem: Environmental > Terrestrial > Soil > Agricultural land | place: USA: Georgia | collected... | reverse complement strand
TGATGTATCACGGCCTGCACGCCCGTGAGGCCGATCCCGGGCGTTTCGACTCCGTGTACAGCGTCACGTCCGATGCATTCGCGTCGCAACTCGATTGGTTGGTAGCCAACGGCTTTCGCAGCACGAGACTGGACGGCGCCGGGGCGAGCGCGGACAAATCCGTCGTCATCAGCTTCGACGACGGCGACATTTCCAACTTCACCGTCGCGCTGCCGCTGCTGCGCGAACGCGGCATGGTCGCGGAATTCTTCATTACCAGCGATTTCATCGGGCAACCGGGCATGCTCGAGGTCGGAAATATCCGGGCGCTTGCGAATGCCGGCATGGGCGTGCAGTCGCACGGCCGCAGCCACCGATTCCTCGAAGATCTCGACGAACAAGCGATGTATGCGGAGCTGCGTGACAGCAAGCAGCGCCTGGAAGCTGCCAGCGGCCAACCGGTCACCGCCATCGCCTTCCCGGGCGGGCGTGGTGCGGGACGCGAGCGCGATACGGCCTTGCAACTCGGCTACCGCCACGTGCTCGGGTCCGTGCCGGGACGCAATCTGGACCGCCGCCCGCACGAGTGCTACGAGCGCATCGCGATCACCCGCGATTTGCCGCTGGATGATTTCGCATCGCTGGTCGCGTGGAGGGGCTGGCGGCCGCGCTATGCGCGGGCGCGGTTCCGGGCCTTGCGCGTGCCGAAGCAACTGCTCGGCAATGACCGCTACCAACGCTTGCGCGCGCGGTTGCTGGCGCGATGAGCGTCTGGATTTTCTGGATCGCATTGGCGATCGTGGCCTACGCTTACGCCGGTTATCCCTTGCTGGCGATCGGGCTTGCGCGCCTGCTGGGGAGCGACCCGGCCCGCGAACCGCTGACGCCGCCGCTGACCGTCATCGTGGCCGCGCACAATGAAGCGCCGCGCATCGCGGCACGCGTTCACGATTTGCTGGAACAGGACTACCCGCCCGAAAACCTCCATGTAATCGTGGTGGACGACGGCAGCGATGACGGCACTGCGGACGCAGCCCATGTCGGCGATGCGCGCGTGCAGGTCGTGCGGCTCGAACACAATGCCGGCAAAGCCGACGCGCTCAACGCCGGCATCAAAGTCGCAACAACGGAACTGCTGGTGTTCGCCGATGCGCGCCAGCGCTTCGCTCACGGCGCATTGCGCATGCTCGCGGAGCCATTCGCGGATCCTGAAGTCGGCACCGTCAGCGGTGAACTCGAGATCGAGCCCGACGACAGCGGGCGAGCCGCCGACATCGGGTTGTACTGGCGAATCGAAACCGTGCTGCGCGCCAGTGAGGCGCGCCTCGGCTGGCTGCACGGCGTCAGCGGCGCCATCCACGCAATGCGCCGCGAACTGGCGCCCACGCTGCCGGCCGGGCTGATCCTCGACGACATGTATCTGCCCATCAACGTGTTGTTTTCGGGGAAAAGAGTATGGATGGCGCGCGAGGCGATTGCGCTGGACAGCGGCAGCCGCGATGAAGCCGAAGAATTCCGGCGCAAGCTGCGCACGCTCGCAGGCAACTGGCAGCTCATCGCCAAGCTGCCGCGCCTGCTCAACCCGTTCGCGAATCCGGTGTGGTTTGCGTTCGTGTCACACAAGCTGTCGCGGCTGCTCGCGCCGTGGGCACTGCTTGCGGCGCTGGTCGCATCTCTGTATGCAGGCGGCGTGTTCTACGCGGCGTTGTTCGTGTTGCAGTTGCTGGCTTACGCGCTTGCTGCGATCGCGATCCTGAGTCCGCGCATCACCTCGCGGATTCCACTGGCCGGTACCGCTGGCACCTTCGTGATGTTGAATTCCGCGGCCCTGCTGTCGTTGCCGGCGTGGTTGCGCGGTTCGCGATCGCTGTGGAAAAAGCACTGATGCCGCGCATCCTTGCCCTGACCAGCCGCGTGCCATGGCCACCCAGGGAGGGCCATCAATTGCGTTCGTACCACGTGCTGGATGCGGCGACGTCGCAACACGAGGTGCACCTGCTGAGTTGCTTGCGCACCGACGATGATCCGGCCAAAGGCTCACCCCTCCGGGACAAGTTGGCCGGCTTCGAGACGTTTCCGATTCCGGCCGAGCAGTCGCGCACGGCGCTCGCCCGGACGCTCGTGCGCGGCGGCTTCACGCGCACCCCGTTCGTGGTCGCCAAATATGCACTTGCCTCGCTGCACCGGCGCGTCGCCGAACTCGCCGGCCGATTCGACCTCGTCCACGTCGACATGCTGCCGTTGATGGCCGTCATCACCGGAATCGATCCGCGCATTCCGGTCGTGCTGAACGCCCACAATGTCGAGCACACCTTGTTGGCGGCACGCCTCGATGTCGAATCGCGCAGGTGGGCGCGAAGCTTCCTGCGCAATCAACTTCCCAAACTGCGCGCGTTCGAGCGCGATGCATGCCGGCGGGCATCCACCGTGCTGGCCTGCTCGGAAGACGACGCCACGCAACTGCGGCAAATGGCACCGGGCACACCCGTCCAGGTCGTGCCCAACGGCGTCGATCTAGAAATGAATCGGCCCGACGGCACTCCGCCCAAGCCACTGCAGATGGTCTTCGTTGGCCAGATGGGCTGGTTCCCCAACCGCGACGGCGTCGAATGGTTCCTAGCGGAAATCCTGCCGCGCATCCTCGCCGAACGACCCGACGCGCATTTCGTGATCGTCGGCAAAACCGGCTCGCTGGTAGTGCCCGAAGGGCTGCGTGCCAACGTCGAACTCGCCGGCTTTGTCGATGACGTGCGCAAGCCGGTGCTCGAGTCCGCCATGTACGTGGTGCCCCTGCGCGCAGGCAGCGGCACGCGTCTCAAGGTGCTGGAAGCAATGGCACTCGGCAAGGCGATCGTCACGACCCGCGTGGGCGCCGAGGGCATAGAACTGGAACCCGGCCGCGATGCACTGTTCGCGGACGACGCCGATGGCTTCGCGCGTTCCGTACTGCGATTGATGGAGCGTCCTGACGAAGTCGAAGGGCTGGGCGCCGCCGCGCGCAAGGCAGCCGAGCTTCGTTACGGATGGGCCGCCATCGGCCGTGCCATGCTGCCGGCCTACGCGCGCTTGCTGAGCTGAGGCTCGTCAAGCCGACAGGCTGCGCCAACGCTGCCACTGTTCCATCAAGACGTTCCGCAGGCTTCGATCGAGCATCAGCGCGGGTCCGGCGAACAACATCACTTCGAGCAACGCCATGGCCGCCAGACGCGCATGATGCGAGGTGAAACCGAACAGGTTCGTCGCCCAAGCGATCCACCACACCAGCGCGCCCAAGCCGAGCGCAAGCGCCGTCGTGCGCAGGTTGGGCAGCGCCAGAAGATCCCGCGGGCACGCGATCCAGCTTCCGATCCCGAATGCCACGGCGCTTCCCAATGTCGCGTAGACCACTCCCATCACACCGAAGCGAGGGATCAGGAACAAGTTCAGGACGACGTTGATGATCGCGGCCAGCGAACTCAATAGGAGGATCGTCATCGAGCGCTTGTACAACTGCAATCCGGACGTGCAGAGTTCGACAAGGCCGCCCGCGACGAACATCAGGCACAGGATCACGAAAACCGGAACCGACTCCGCCTTGGTGGGACCGGTCAACAGCAGGAACGCGTCGCGCCCCGCCGCCAGCAGTCCGGCCATGGCGGCCACCACGACGTAGACCAGCACGTTCAGGACGCGCCGTTTCGTACGCACCACCGCCGCCGCGCCTTCGGTCTCGAACTGGCGGATGCTGACCTGGAAATAGCTGATGTTCAGCGCCGCGTGCAGCATCACGCTCACCTGCAGGGCAAAGCTTGCACCCACGCTGTAAACACCGACGGCAGCGGTCGAGCCGGTGAGGTCCTGCAGCATCAGCCGGTCCACCGTGACCAGCAGGACCACCGCGATCTCGTTGGCCATCAGCGGCACGCCGTAGCGTATCCCTGCGAAAACCTGGACCCAGTCGCGATCGCGCCAATGCATCGGGACTTTTTGCCGCCAAACCCACACGCCAAGGGCGACGGCCACAAAGAGTTCGACGATCAGCCTGCCGGCATAGACGCCCGAAGCCGTGCGGCTGACGAAATACACGATGCCCAGTACCGCCACCACGTTCAGCCAGCGGCTGCCGGCGTTGACCAGCACGTTCAACTCGGAACGTTCCTGCGCCATCATCAACGCAGCCATCATGCTGATCCAGATGGTGGGCAACAGCGAGGCCAACGCGAGCCAGCCAGCGGCGTGATGGGCATAGCGCGCCAGTTGCGGGGCCGCGGCGAACACGAACATCGCGATCGCCCACAACGCGCAGCTTCCCAGGAACGGGATCAGGATCTGGTTGGCCCCGTAGCCCGCCAGCGCGCCTGCTCCACCCCGATGGGGATAAAAACGCAAGGCGGCATGCTGTCCGCCAAACTTGAAGACGGCCGCGAGCACCAGCAGCACGCTGTCGAAAATCCCGAGCAGGCCGTACTGCGTGTAATCCAGCAAGCGCGCCATCACCGGGAACGACACGACGCCCGCCAGCATGACCAGCACGCTGCCCAGCGAATAGCGCAAGAAATGCGTGGCGATGCCAGGCCGTATTGCTTCAGCCATGTGATCGAGGATTCCCTGTGAGGACACGGAACCCGAAATCCGGGTTCCGATCCAGGATTCTAGCCGCCACCATGCGCGCCCCCATTGGCAGGACGCGCCATTACCATCAGCGCGATGCGGCACGGACATGCCCGCAGCACGCGCTGGTGACCGGAACAGAATTTGCATCTGTCCGAAGCAAAATGACCGACCCCCGCAGCCAAAACCCGACGCACGACAGCCCGGTGAGCACGCCGATCGAAATGTCCGGCGGCAGTGCCGCCGCACACGCCCCCGCAAATGTCCCGGACTTTCCGCGCACCGTCGCCGACATGTTCGCGGCGCAGGCAGCGCGCACGCCGGAACGGATCGCGGTCGGGTGGCGCCATGGAGATGCGTGGACCTATCGAGAATTGCTCGCAAGGGCTGATGCCATTGCGCATGCGCTGCTGCGGCGGGGCGTCGAGCGCGGTGAACTCGTCGGCGTCTGCGTTCCGCGCCGGCCGGACATGTTGGCTGCCGTGCTCGGGGTGATGCGCGCAGGCAGCGCATACGTTGCGCTGGATCCCGCCTTTCCCGCCGAGCGCCTGCGCTTCATGGCGGATCAAGCCGGCATTCGGCAGGTCCTGGGATGGCGTGCGTCGGAAACGCCGGAAGTCCTGGCCGAGAACAGAAGCCTCCTCGAACTGGAAAATTTCGATGCTGGATCCGCGGCGGGAGCCGAACTGCCCGATCTCAACGGCGACGACCTTGCCTACGTGCTCTATACATCCGGATCGACAGGGCAGCCCAAGGGCGTGCGCATCCTGCAACGCAATCTCGTCAATTTCCTCACCAGCATGCGCCGGGAGCCGGGGATCACCGACAGCGACGTGTTGTGCGCCGCCACCACCCTGTCTTTCGACATCGCTGCGCTCGAGCTGTATCTGCCGCTACTGGTTGGCGCGCGCATCGTGATTGCCACGGAGAACGAACAGATCGACCCGGCGGGTTTCGCAGCCGTGCTGCACGAACACGCCGTGACGATCCTGCAGACCACACCCACGCTGCTGCGGCTGCTGCTCAGCAGCGGCCGCAGCCGCGAAATAACCGGCATGAAGCTCCTGATCGGCGGGGAGGCGATGCCGCGCGATATCGCCGAAACCATGCTGCCGTATTGCAGCGAACTGTGGAACATGTACGGGCCGACTGAAACCACGGTCTGGTCCACGCTCCACCGCGTGCGGCATGGCGAAGGAGCGGTACCGCTCGGCAAACCCATTGCGAATACGACCATCCATATCCTCGACGATGCCATGCAGGCCGTCACCGAAGGAGAGATCGGCGAAATCTGGATTGGCGGAGGGGGTGTCGCCGACGGTTATCTGCATGACCCCGCCAAGACCGCCGAGCGATTCCTGCCGGATCCGTTTGCCGGCGACGGCTCGCGGATGTACCGCACCGGCGATCTTGGCAGCCTGCGTGATGGCGTCCTGCACTTCCATGGCAGGGCCGACGACCAGATTTCGCTGCGGGGTTACCGGATTGAGCCGGGTGAAATCGAGGCCGCGGCGCTGGCCGAGAATGGCGTGCGGCAGGCCGTCGCGGTGGCCCGCGAGGTCGTCGACGACGACAAGCGGCTGATGCTTTACATTGTTGCCGATCCCGATCCAGGCCTTGTGCCACGCTTGCGCGGATCGCTGCATCGCCGGCTTCCTGCGTTCATGTGGCCCCAGCACATCGATGTTCTCGATGCGCTGCCACGCACGCCGAATGGCAAGGTGGATCGCAAGGCCCTGCCGCTTCCGAAAGTACTGAGCGCAACGGAATCCGGCTCGCGCGACGCCGAACCCGATCGGCTGGAATCGACGCTGACCTCCATTTGGCGCGAACTGCTCAGGGTGGGCACCGTCACTCCGCATGACGATTTCTTCGACCTGGGTGGTGATTCGCTGCTTGCGGTGCGGGTGTTCGAGCGCATGCAAGCCACGACCGGAGTCAGCCTGCCGCTGTCGACGCTGCTAACTGCGCCGACTATCGCCGCGCAGGCGATCGCGTTTCGCGCCGCGGGCGCGCATGAACTCCGCCAACCCGCGTCTGCCAGGGCCAACGATACTCCGCCGGACAGTTGGGCGCCGCTTGTGCCGATCCAGCCGCACGGCACACGGCCCCCGCTGTTCCTTTTTCATGCAATCGGCGGCAACGTGCTGAATTACGTTGCGCTGGGCCGCGGCCTGGGCGACGACCAGCCGGTCTACGCGTTGCAGGCACTCGGACTCGACGGAATCACACCGCCTCTCGAGTCGTTGCCAGCCATGGCGCAACGCTACCTGCGCGAAATCCGCGCGCTGCAACCGCACGGACCTTATTTCCTGGCCGGCGGCTCGATGGGCGGGATGATCGCCTACGAGATCGCGTTGCAATTGCGTTCGCAGGGAGAGGCCATCGGCCTGCTTGCGATGATGGATACCTACGGCCCGGATTATCGCGCCGATGCCGGCGCGCGAACCCGCATCACGCCCGCACGCATTGCGACAGCTCTGCTCGAGCGCGCACGGCGTTTGCTGGACGCCGCACGCGTGCGCCGGTTGCGTGCGGCCGGCAAACCGTTGCCGAATGCGCTGCGTTACAGGGAAATCGAGCGCGCCCATTACCGTGCATTGCGCGCCTACTGTCCCCGGCCTTACGAGGGCCACGTGATGCTGTTCCGGGCCTCCGATGCACCCGGCAGCACGCAAGACACCAACGCACTCGGCTGGACTAACCACATCGGCGGCGGTTGCGAGGTGATCGAATTGCCCAGCGACCATAATCATTTGATCGAACAACCCGAGTTGCGCGAGCGGCTGCGTGAATCGCTGGCACGCGCGCACTCTGCACAACGCTGACGGCGCACCGCGCCAGTCGAACGATCAACCCGTTCTGTTGAACCGGCCGCCGAGCCGTGCGGATTCACTCCGCGCTCGTTGCCGCGCGTGGCGCCGTGGAAGCCGCGCGCGCCTCGCTTTTGCGCAACTTCCACTCGAGTCCGGCGTACACCACGTCGCCCAGGAGTTCATGGATCGCCAATTCGGCCTTGGTCAGGGAAGAGCTCTGGGGCATGAAATAACCGGGATTCAAGCCGAACGGGACGTACATCGACCCACTCGGCCATGCGCAGGGTTCGAATCCCCACGCGCGAAACGCACCAAGCGCACGCGGCAGGTGCAATGCCGAACTCACCAGCCAGATCCGCTTCGGAACGGCCGGCGAAAGAGCGGCAACGTTGCGGGCATTCTCCCAGGTGGTGCGCGACCTGGTCTCGATCTCGATTGCCGAGCTTGACACGCCCATCCGTTCTGCCAGTTTCGCCATCATCACTGCCTCGGGAATGCGCCGCCCACCTCCCGCTATCACCAGATGCGCATCGGGCGTCCGCTGCCAAAGCTCCAAAGCAGCAAACAGACGCTGCACACTGGAACGGCTGAGTGCCGCAAAATCACCGGCTGCGCGAGGCTGGTACTCCGTGCCTCCCGACAAGACCACGATCGTCGTGGGTACGGGCGCTTTGCAAGCGGTGGACGGCGGCACACGCGACTCGATCATTCGAACCAGTGTGTTGGCGCCAAGCGGCGTCATCGAGAGCATCAACAGCACCTCGATCGCGACGCCCGTCCAGCGCAACGCACGCGGCAGGTGCCGCCACGCAAGCGCCAGAACCACCACCACGAGCAGTGCCCAGGACAGTGGCGAAAGCGCAAAATCCGGAACCTTCATTCCAATGACGCCGAAAGGACCACCATCACAATTGCCCTGCCCTGCGCTTCTTCCAGTATGCGTACACGCTATCACGCAAGTCGTGATCCAGCCGCAGCGCCGGCAGCACGAACGCCACCCCCATCCATGCAGTCATCGCGACCAGCCGGAGCAGATGCGAGTGCAATCCGAACACGCTGGTGAAGTGCGCAACCAGCCACGTCAGCAAACCGAACCCGCACGCGATCAATAGCGCGCGGTTGCCGGGCAACGCTCGCAGTTCCCGTGGGCAAAACACGAATTGCAATACGTTCAAGCCGATCAGGCTTGCTGCGGTTGCGTACACCGCACCCATGTACCCGTACCTGCCAATCCAGAAATAATTGAGGACAATGTTCACGATCGCTGCAAATGCAGTGAGCATGAAGATGGTGCCCGAGCGCTTGTGCAGCGTGAGGCCCGAGGCGCAGAGTCCGAGCAAGCCGCTGAAAACATAGGTCACGGTTACCCAGACGAACACCGGCACGGAGCTGGCCTTGTCAGGACCGGCCAACACCAGCAGGAGATCGTGCCCGACCACCAGCGTGCCCACGATCAATGCCGCTACGACGTAGACCAGCACATCCAGCACGCGCCGCTTGGTTTGCACCACCGCGCCCGTTCCCTCGGTCTCGTACATGCGGATGCTGACCTGGTTGTAAGCCACCGTCAGCGCGGCGTGCAGCATGGTGTTGATCTTGAGCGCGAGTCCATAACCGATGGTGTAGATACCAACCGGCACGAAATCGTGCAGTTGCTGTTTCAACATCAGGCGATCGACGAACCCGAGCACGATGATGGAGAGTTCGCTGGCACCGGATGGAATGCCGTAATGAAGACCCTCCAGCCAATACCTGGTGTCGCGTTCACGCCAGCGCATTGGCAGATGCCGAAGTACCCACGCCGCGCCGATGACAGCGATCACCATGGCTGCGATCAGCCGTGCGGTGTACACGCCGGTCGCGGAACGCGACACGAAATACACGATGCCGAGTATGGCGACGACCTCGCCCCACCGCTGCGCAACATCGAACCCGACGCTGAGGTCGGAGCGCTCCTCGGCGGTAAGCACCGAGGTCACGTAGCTGATGCACACCGAGGGAAGCAGGAGAACCAGCATGATCCAGGCTTCCAGCGGATGTCCAACATGCCCCGACGCGCACCAGATCGCCAACACCAGCGCCATCAGCAACCAGACACCGCAGCTCACCGCAAACGCGAACAGCACCTGCGTGCTGCCGAACCGGAGCAGTGCAGCGCGATCCCCGCCATGCGGGAAGAAACGCACCACCGAATGCTGGGATCCGAGCTTGATGATGGCGATCAGGATCAGCATCCACGCATCGAAATAGCCGAGCACGCCGTACTCGGTGTAGTTCAACAACCGGGTGAGGATGGGGTAGGAAACAAGCCCGGCCAGCAGGATCAGGACGTTGCCCGTTGCGTAGCGCAGATAGTGCGTGGCAATGCTGGGACGCGCAGTCGCTGACATGAGGGTGGGCACCGGCTCCGATCAAGAACAAACCGGAACCCACGGTGTCCGGCGGCACTGGATTGTATCCACGTAAGGTAGCCAGAACGCAAAAAAATGGCCCCGAGCGGGGCCATGAATCACAACGGACAGTCGTCGTCAGTACTCGAACAAGTGTCTGGATCTGTGATACATATCGGTGAACCAATCGAACACGGCCAGGAAATAAGACTGCGTTGCCAGAACCGATCTGGGTGCCGCCACGGGCTCGGCGGTAGCACTCGCCGGCGTCGCCGCCATCGCGGCAGACGAGCTGGACGCAGTAATCGCCGCTTGTGGCGATTGCCACGGTCGCACGAACCGCCGGAGCCCACCGGTCGAATCGAAAGCGTAGCGTTCGCGATTCAACCCCTCGCGCAGTTGTTCGCGCGAGCCGTCAGGATGAGAACCAACGCCGGGTTTCGCGAATACCGGATTGGCTGAAGCTTTGGGCGGCACTGCCACAGGTGCATCCGGCGCCGATTGGGTTCCGCCATTCGGCGGCGGCGGCAACGGACTGTCACCGTCTCCCGATCCGATAAATGCCTGACCACGATTCGCGATTGCACCAATGTCCATGGGTCCACTGGCTGGCCGCGGATTGCCATAGAAATCCCAAGCCACGTTGTACAGGCTGCGGTTGGCGTTGCCGAGGGCAGGACTGCTCGTCAACGGATTGGCATCGAACGCCGCCAGTGTTTCGTTGGTCAGCTGCGGATCCTTGCAGATATTGCCGCTTGGGCAGAAGTTGTTTCGCACGTTCCAGATGACGTTGCTGCCGTAATTGGTCACGCCGTTGTAGGTGCCGTCGGCGAACCAGGCCAGCGCGGTGAGGCCACCGTCGTCGCGCGGAATGACGCTGGTCTGACCAAGCCAGATATTGTTGTAGAGATTTGCGACGTTGCTGCTGTTGGGCGTGTAGCCCGCGTCGCTGCCACCACCGACGAACAGGGTGTCGCCATCGCCGGTGATGGTGTTATAGGCCAGCGTGACCGTCTGGTTTGCGCCGTTGAATTCCATCACCACCGCGGTGCCATCGGCGCGACACATCGTTCCGGCCACGCCGCTCGAGCCATTGCCATAAATTGGGAATCCCACCCAGTTGTTGCAGTAGCCGTTCACAACGCTGTTGGTGAGCGTCGCGGTACCCGAGGCCTTGATGCCGTTGCCCGCGTTCTCCCACGCATAAATGCGATCCATCGTCACGCTGCCCGTGCCGTTGGCGTACAACATATCGAGGCCGTCCTGCGCATTGGCAATGAAGCTGTCGTTGGTGAAGATCCAATTTCCCCCGGTCCATGCCGATCCCCAACCATCTCCATAGCCGCCCTCGTTCTGGCCCCAGCAACCGACGATGGTCGTGGCCGGATAGGCCTCCGCACAGCCATTCCAGGCCACGGTCGAATTCTGCACGGTGAGGGTGCCTGAATCCGTCGAGTTGTGGTTGTTGCCACCCAAATCACCGTTCCAGCCTCCCCAGCCGTTGGCGCGCAGGGTCACTCCGTCCAGCAATGTGTTCCCCGCCAAGCGGCCCGCATTGATGCCGTAATCGGCGAACCCGTGGATATTGAGGTTCTGCAGGGTCAGGTTCGTGACATCCGCGGCATAGATGCCGTTGGCAGCCCAGGTTCCGTACGGGTAACTGCCACTGTTGCAAGCCGTGACGCCACCTGTGTTCGTGGTCGGCTGATACGACGCAATGCACATCGAGTGGTCGGTCAACTCCAGGCATTTAATGGCGACATCATGAACCTGCTCGATATCGAAAATCTCGTAAACGCGCTGGGTGCCCCACAGTTCCGGCGGCGCGCTGCAATTGGCTCCGGTAATCGTCGTTGGATGCGTGGCATCGATGCCGGACGGGATCGACGCGATCACGCAGCCCCACGTTGCCGGCTGATAGCACATGTTGTTATTCGCGTTCGGAGCGCCATAACCCATCATGCAGCTGCCGGAGTCGATCACCAGCGTGTCGCCCGGCTTCATCACGGTCGCCGGCGTGAAGTTGCTTGCGCGCTGGCCTGGCTGCAAGGCCCAGAACGGATGATTGAAGGCACAGGCCTGATTCGAACCCGAACCCGAGTAGGCGGCATCGGTGGTGCCGGTGCACTGCGCGCTGGTACCGCCGTCGGTGCGCACGTACCAAGTCGTGGCCATCGCCGGCACAGAAGCCAGCAGCAGCCCGGCAAACGCGGCGAGGATAAGCAGGCAGCGGGTGAAGCGGGAAGGTAATTTCATCGGCTCGCTTGGGCAGTGCCTGCAGCCGTGAATCGCACGCCGGGACGTGTGAGGCCATGGCAGGCAGCTACCCTTCCTTTGGGAATTTGGTCAGGGCGCGCAGTCTCGACTCGCACGCCCGTGCAGTCTGCCTGACAGGTCACAATTTGTGAATAATTGCAAAGACCTACGAGATATCTTGTTGTTTCGTGTTCAGGTTGGCGAGTTTGTGCTATGGCGTGTCACGACACAAGCATGACCCGGATCACAAGAGACGGAGAGCCAGAATCCGGCGTCACTGGATCGCACCGATATTGCTCTTGTCCGTCGCCGCCCTGCGTGCCGGACTGGCGGGAAGCAACGCGGGATTGAATGCTTCCAGCCCTTTGTTCTGCAGCAGCGGATCCTTGCAGATGTTGTTGTCCGGACAGAAGGCGTGCTTGACGTTCCAGACAACGTTATTTCGGTATCGAATAGTGCCGCCGTAAAAACCATCGGCGTACCATGCCAGCGCCGTGAGGCCGCCTTCGTTGCGCGGAATGGCGCTGTGTTGGCCAAGTAGGATGTTGTTTTCGAAGACGGCTTTGTTGGTCGCATTGGGCGAGTAATGTGCGTCGCTGCCGCCGCCGACGAACAGCGTGTCGCCGTTCCCGGTGATGGTGTTGTGGCTCAGCGAAATGGTTTGATCCGGACCATTGAATTCCATGACCACGGCGGTGCCATCGGCGCGGCACATCGTGCCCGACACGCCCGTTCTGTCATCACCTGCGACAGGAAAGCCTTTCCAGTTGTTGCAGTAGCCATTGACGATGCTGTTGCGGAGCGTCGCCGGACCGGATGTCTTGATGCCATTGCCGGCGTTTTCCCACGCCACGACATGATCGATGGTTACGCTGCCGGTACCGTTGGCATAAAGCATGTCCAGCCCATCCTGCGTGTTGTGCTTGAAATCGGAGTGCTCGAATACCCAATCGCCGCCCGTCCACGCAGAACTGAACCCGTCGCCGTAGCCACCTTCGTTTTGTCCCCAGCAACCAACAATGGCCTTCGAGGGATAAGCCTCACCGCAACCGTTCCACAGCACCTTGATCTCGCTGAAGGCCAGCTTCCCGGTATTTGAACTGCGATGATCGTTGCCGCCCAGATCGCCCGACCAGCCGCCCCAACCATTGGCACGCAAAGTCACGTTCGTGACCGTGGTGATCCCCGCGAGCCGACCCGCCTGGATGCCGTAATCGGCGAACCCGTGCACATCGAGATGCGCCAGCGTCAGGTTCGTCACGTCCGCCGCATAGATGCCGTTGGCTGCCCAGGGTCCGTATGGGAAATGATCCCGACTGCATGTCGTGACCCCGCCCGTATTCTCCGTTGGACGGTAAAACTCGACGCAGGCGGAGTGATCGGTCAGGTCCAGGCACTCGATGACGACGTCGTGCACGTGTTCGAGGTCGAAGATGCTGGATACGCGCTGCGTGCCCCACAGCTCCGGTGGTTTCGCGCAGTCACCCGTGATCGTGGTCGGATGCGCGGCATCGATCCCCGATGGAGTCGACGCGATCGCGCAACCCCAGGTCGCCGGTTGGTAGCACATGGCATTCTCGGCGTTCGGCGCGCCGTACCCGATCATGTAGCTGCCGGTGCCAATCACCAATCTGTCGCCGGGTTTCATCACGGTGACCGGCGTGAAATTGCTCGCCCGCTGACCGGGCTGCAAAGCCCAGAACGGATGGTTGAACGCGCAGGCTTGGTGCGTGCCATGCCCCGGATACGCGGCATCACTGTTACCCGTGCATTGTGCGGCGGTGCCACCGTCACTGCGCACGTACCACGTCGCGGCGGTCGAACTACACGGCCAACCCGATGCGAACGCGACCAGCAACAAGCACAACAAGGCGTTTCGCACGGCGCTTCCTCGTGAGTCACTAAATCGTCTCGCGACGCACCCAGGCGATTGGCAAACGTTTTTCCCATGCCAGCGCGGTGCGCGCGATGAAGTCCAGATCATCGTACCGAGGCTGCCAACCCAAGGTATCGCGAATCCTGTCCGACACCGCGATCAGCGACGGCGGGTCGCCCGCCCGCCGCGGTTCCTCCACGAATGGCACCGGCGCACCGTGCGCGCGTCCGACTGCATCCAGCACTTCGCGCACCGAATAGCCGTGGCCATAACCGCAGTTCAACGTAGTCGATACGCCGCCCCCGCGCAAATACTTCAAGGCTTGCAGGTGCGCGCGCGCCAGGTCGGCGACATGAATGTAATCGCGCACGCCGGTGCCGTCCGGCGTGTCGTAGTCGGTACCGAAGATCGAAAGCCGGGGGCGCTTGCCGAGCGCCGCTTCACAGGCGACCTTCACCAGCAGCGTGGCGTGCTTGGTCGATTGACCGACACGGCCGTCCGGGTCACAACCCGCGACATTGAAATAACGCAAGGCAACGTGGCGTGGACCACCCGCAGCGGCAAGATCGCGCAGCATCCACTCGCTCATCAACTTGGAGCTGCCGTACGGATTGATCGGCGCGGTCGGCGTGTCTTCGGCGGCCTTGCCGCCTTGGGGGATGCCATATACCGCGGCGGTGGAAGAAAACACGATTTGCCTGACGCCCGCATCGCGGCAGCATTCCAGCAAATTGCGGGTGGCACAGGTGTTGTTGCCGTAGTAGCGCAGCGGGTCGGCCACAGATTCCGGCACGATGGTGCGCGCGGCAAAATGCATTACGGTGTCGACGCCATGCTCGCGCAATATTCTTGCTGCAAGGTCGCGATCACCAACGTTGCCGATGATGAGTTCCGCGCCGATCACCGCCTCGCGAAAACCGGTGCTCAAGTCATCCAGGACGACCACGCGCTCGCCGGCTTCGACCAGTTGCAGCACCACGTGGCTGCCGATGTATCCGGCGCCCCCGGTGACGAGGACGGTTCCCTCATTTGCTGATGTGCCCATTCCTGGTCCCTGCCGTGTCGTGCGGCACCCAATGGAGAGTCAGAGGTAATCGTACTTTTTCAGGTCCGTTTCCAGCACCGCGAGCAGAACTTTCTGTTGCGCCGCGCTGAGATCGTCCTGCCATTTGTAATTGGCGCTTTCGACGCGATAACCGGACAGCGCGCGCTCGAAGCGTCCATCCCATTCCAACCCGCAGAACGCTGCCACGTTGCGGAACACGTCGACAGGCTGCGCCGCAAAGTCTTCGTAGCGCACTTCGAGAAGATTCGCCGCGGGAATCGATTGCTTCGCGGCTTCCATCGCACGCATCAGCATTTTCCACTGGATGCCGGCGAGCGCCACGAAGGAGCGATCGTGAGCCTCCCATTCCAGTTGCAGTTCATCGTCCAGCGGCCCCCAACGCCACTGCTCCGGACCGCGCCAGCCGAGCCAGAAATCCACCTGCAGCAGGGAGTTCGCGAACGCGCGACCGTCACGGTAGACATGCACGAAGCGCGCATCCGGAAAAACCTCATGCAGAAATCCCAGCCGCGGCCAACCAGTGATCTTGGCGAGCAGGCGCGGCCGCCTGGAAGTGACCAGGCCGGCGGTGGCCCGCCTCAAGGCGGCGATTGCATGCGGCGTGGCATCTTCAGCGCGAAGATCGCGACAAGGTCGCGAGAATCCGCGGAAGTACCGATCCCAGAATTCGTAGCATTCCGCCGATTCGTAGCGCCGCTTCAGGAGGCCGCCAACCAGCGGCAGGTCGATACCGCGCATCAGTGCGCGGTGACCTAGCGGATTTTTCGGATCGCGATCGCACAAGACCGACATCCATGCGACGTGTGGGTGTTCCGTAAAGACCTGGTGGAAAATGCTGGAACCGCTGCGCCCGGCACCGATGACGAAGATGGGTTTCTCGACCATGCGTGTGTTCGTCGCGGCACCATGAGGGCGCAAGACTATCGTGTTTCGCCCGGCCGTTGCGTCCAGCGGCGTGCGAGTGGCCACGCTCGCGTCACGCCCCGGCGGTACGCCGCAGAGGGCGCCGCTGCACGTCGATGATTTCCAGATTCCCCACTGTCGCATAGGTATGACAGCCGGTCACGCCCCTCTCCCACGGCCTCAGGCGGCTCAAGACGCGCTCGGCGTAGTGTTTGTCGTCGAGTTCCAGCACTTCGTTGAACACCAGCGAGTGCCCATAACCCCGTGCGCTGTCCTGGCTCGGTCGAATCAACCGGCCATCCCGCTCGAACAAGCGCCCGCCGGGACGCGCGCTCCGCACATCGGAAACGATGGGATTGGCAGGATGGGGACGGAACGGCCCGAGCGGTGTATCGGCGTGAAACAGAAACAATTCATCGAGCGAACCCCCGCCGGACTCGTCGACGTTGACGAACAGATACCACAGCCCCGCGTGTTGGTGCATCGTGGCATCGACGGCGCGGCGACCGCTCAGCAAGTCGCAGACAAATTCCCAGTCGTGCGGAAACGCACGCGCGCGGAACAGACTTACCCGGTCGGCTTCGCCCGTCTCCGGGATCATGTAGACCTGCCCTTCCCAACCGAACACGCACGGGTAGGACAGGTGGATCGGCAGATCCATCACCAAATCGGCTTTTCCGGCGGGCCCGTCATGACCGCATCGCAGCACGGAGATGCCGGCCCTGCCACGGCTGTAGTCGTAGTCCTCCACGAACAGCCAATCCTCCCCCTCGTGATGGAACAGAAAAGGATCCGCATAAAAATGTCCGCGCGGGCAGGCGATTTCCTTCATGCCGGCAGGATCGGGGTTTGCTGGATCGATGGGATGGCCGCGCCGCCATGCAACCGACCACTGGGGCACCCGCCTGCGATCGTCGACCAACGCGCGCGTTTTGCGTACCGTCGTGCGGCCGAGAAAACGCAGCATGTGCAGGTTGCCCGGTTTCCTGTAGATGGATTTCGTATACGCCGGCGTCGATGAAAGTTCCGGCAACGGCGCCTCGTCGAAAGCAACACCGCGCAAGCAGCGCATCACGAAATCGGAGGCCTTCCAATAAGTAGCGTGGCGGCTCAATTCCAGCGAGTGGGGATGGGTGGCGCCATGCGATCGAAAAAGCACGCCACCCCCATCCAGCTTTTCGGTGAGGCGCTGCAGTACGACCCCGGTTACGGGATTGCCTTCATATATTTCCCAAAACAACGGCGGCCCTCCCCGGTACGCGTCGCTGTCACCGTGATGGTAGGACCAGACGCCTTGACGGGCCGCGCTGAGGATTTCGCCGCGGAGGATGTTGAACCCGAACCGCAACAGGACATCCAGCTGCGCTTCCCCGATCCTCTTGACGTCCAGGGTCCGAAAACGATGTACCGCCCCGGATCTCCTGGGCCGCACCTTCATCACGGGAATTCCGCTCAGCTGCCCAGCAATATCCTGCGGCTGGAAGGGCGAGTCGGCTCCGCGTCGACGCCTGACGTCGCGCTGCACGTAAGTGTCATACAGCAGGTGGCGCACCCGTTTGCGAAGCCGCGCGAAGAAAGGAGGCCGCGCCAACTGCTCGCAATTGACAACCACGAATTCCACGCCCGCGAAGCCGCAGTTCTGGATGTCGGCAACGATATGTGCAATCCATGCGGGGACCGTCAAGGAATCGAGCAGCAGCCCGATTCGCAATCTTCGGCCAGCTTGCGGCGAGGCAACATACAGCGCACTCGGACCTTCGGCCCGTCCGGTGCCGGTTCGAAATGATTCGCTCACTTGGCCCGTCCCCGTTCCGCGGTATCCGTCGCGTCAACGATCGCCGCTGGCTGCCATTCGATCGCGTCCCAGCGCACCGGGAGATGCTTTCGCTACCTCTGCGTTGATTCGCCGCAATGCCCCGGCGCGCGAATCCCAGTCGAACTCCCGCCGCACCCTTTGCAAGCCCTGATCCCCCATGCGCTTGCGCAATCCATCGTCCGTAAGCAATTTGCGCAACGCCTCGACGAGCTCGCCTTCGTTGCCGGGATCGACGAGAAAACCCGTTTCGCACTCGACGACCGCTTCGATGGTGCCCCCCGAACGGCCGCCAATGACCGGTTTGCCCGCTGCATTCGCTTCGAGGAAAACCATGCCGAAACCCTCGACATTCCCATCGAGATCCACGTTGGGCATCGCCATGATATCGGCCATGTTGTAGTAGTGATTGAGATCCTGCGTGGAAACGAAGCCGGCGAATACGACCTTGTCCTGCAACTGCAGGTCAGCCGTCAACTTGCGCAATTCGGCGTCCCGCTCACCTTTGCCCACGATGACATATTTGAACGGCGGCACGCAATCTTTCAACGCGGCCAATGCGTGCAGGACTCGATCGTGCCCCTTGCGCGGATCCAGACGCGCAATCGTCATGACCACCAATTCATCCGCTATTCCGTATTTGCTGCGAAGCTCGGGGTCAGGCGGTTCCGGAAAGAAGACGGTCGCATCCAGTCCTGGCGTTATTTTGTGGATGCGTTTTGCGTCGACGCCGATCCGTTCAAGATGTGCCACGGTGAAATCGCTGTTTGCCACGACCGCATCGGCGCTCGAATAGACAAGGTTGCGCAAACGGGGTTGGAAACGGCGGTGGTCGGTCTGGGTAATGTTCTCGCCGTGGCAATACACGACCAGCGGCATGCGCAGGACTTTCTTCAACAACACGCTGACCAGGCCGATGGGAAACAGATCTCCGCAGTGCAGCACGTCCGGCCGATGGGATACCGCTGCAGTCAGCGCGACCCATGCAGGGCCCAGCATCTTCGGAAGTTGCGACCAGCTGTGGTCGATGGCCGGTTCGAATTTCCTCACGACACGAAATTCCGGGGTCTGTTCGGCGGCGTCGAACGCTTCCCACCCGGGTATCTTCGTGGTGACGACCGTGACCTCGTCGCCCGTGGCCGCAAGCCGCTTGAACAGATTGAAATACATCACCCGCGATCCTCCCGCATGCGGAAGGAAGGTGTTCGACAGCAGCAGCAGGCGCTGGAATCCGTCTTTCATTGGCGCGTCCAAGTGTCCCGCGCCCGTCCGGCAAGCAAGCTTGGAAGGGCTTCGAATGGCTTTGCATTCCCCATGCCGTCACGCCTGGGCATTGCCGGTGCGCGGGATCAGCAGCCGCCCGCTGCTCCGCAGAGCGCGCCGGCTTGGCCAACTTCCCAGTGACCGGACCAACTCCATGCAGGCGTCGATCGTTTGGCGCTTGTCGAGCAGGCAATCGGCGATTTCCCAGTGTACGTCGGCAAGGCGCCTGCGGATCGCCGCGCGATTCTGCCGCGCAAAATCCGGGTGCTTCTCCAAGTATCGCAAAAGAATGGAAAGGCAAAGCCGCGCATGGTATTCGCGGTCGCGGGTCGTCTTGTCGCAATTGCTCAAGCTCGTTGCGCGGACGGTACGCGCCCACAATTTTTCGGAAGTGAAGTCAGCCGCGTATTGTCCGGCCAGCCGCAGGAAGAATTCGTAATCCTCGCCGACGACGAGGCTTTCGTCGAATCCGCCGATATTGTCGATGCAACCCCGCCTCAAGCAGGTTGCCTGCACGAAGGCGAAATTGTCGCGGAACAACGCCAATTCGATTTGGCCCCTCCGATACCTGTCCGCACGTCCCTGTTCGAGTGACAGCGGGGCGCCTCCTTCGTCGACGTATGCGTGATCGCAGTAGACGAACCCGACATCATTGGCCAGCAACGGCATCTGCCGCTCCAGCTTGGTTGGATACCACCAGTCGTCGGCATCCAGAAAGGCGATCACATCCCCCCGGGCGAGGCGTAGGCCGTGGTTGCGCGCGGCAGCCACACCGGCATTGGTCTGCCTGACATAGCGCAACGCCAGGCTGCTCTTTTCCGCAAAGGCAGCCACGCGATCGCCGGTGTCGTCCGTCGAACCGTCATCCACAACGATAACCTCGACGCCGGCCCGCCCGACCGTTTGCGCGGCGACGGACTCCAGGGCTGTGACAATGTGTCCCGCACAGTTGTAGGTCGGGATAAGAACACTGACGGTTTCCAAGAGTTTGTCCTTCCGACCGCCTGTCAAGGCCCGCTCAGGATAGCTTTCCGCGGGCATCCGGCTTGCTTTGGCGCCCCGGCGGACCTCGACGCTGCGCTGATTCGCCACCCACTTGCACAAAAACGTGATCTGGCGCACACTTTTTACCAGAGGCAAACACCCATGCAAAGGGGCTCCGAACGCCGTCGACGGCTTGGAAGATTTCCGCGGATAACCGTGGGAAGTGGCCTCGCGCAGGCGCCATCTCCGAAAGTTGGCGCCAACGCCGCCTTCCAGCACGACAGCAACGCAAGGATTTACCGCCTCGGACGGACCGCCCGGCACTATCAGGGCGACATTCTGTTGACACGCGCCGAAACGTTGCTCCTGCTGAAGCATCAGCCCGCTTTCGTCGACAAGGACGTGTTGGACATCGGTGTGGGCACGGGGCGGACGACGATTTACCTGGCGCCGCTGGCACGTCGTTATCAGGCCGTCGACTATTCCCCGGCGATGGTGACCCGGTTCAAACAGAATTTCACGGACGTGCCGATTGCGCTGGCAGACATGACCGACCTCGGGGCTTTCGCCGACGCCAGCTTCGATTTCGTGTTGGCCACCAACAACGTCTTCTGCGCGGTAGGTCACGAAGCCCGCCTGCGCACGCTGCAGGAAATCCGGCGCCTGCTGCGACCATCCGGCATGCTCGTTTTTTCGAGCCATAATCGTAACGATGTACATGGCTTGGGGCGCTATTTTCGACCGGAGTTCGACCGCAATCCACTGAAGCAGCTGGTATTAGCGGCGCGCTGGTGCGTCGCGTCGTTCAACCATGCACGGCTGGCGCATCGCCAGTTGTTCACTGACGAATACGCCATCGTCAATGACGAGGCCCATGGCGGAACGATGTTGCACTACTACATCTCGCCGGATCGGCAACGCAGTCAACTTGCGGCGAGCGGGTTCGAACTACTGGAAATGTACGACCGCTGGGGCAAGCTGTTGACGCCCGGGGACAGTGCGGCGCGCAGCCAGTGGGTGTTCTATGTCGCCAAGCGTATTCAGGTATCCTGACTTGGCCGATTTTGGGGATGAGAAACGAGGGAAGGCATGAACAGACACGCTGATGTCGAGCGTGGCGATTTTGTCGCGCGTACCGCCGCGATCGCCAGCGAAGTCGCGGCCAAGCATGCCGCCGATGTCGACCGCAATGCACGGTTTCCATCCGAGAGTTTCGCAGCCTTGCGCGAAGCGCGGTTGCTCTCGGCCGCCGTGCCGCAGGAGTTCGGCGGCCAGGGTGCAGGCATGCTGGAGCTCGGCAACCAGTGCGCGGCGCTCGCG